>FWWL01000078.1_pt1 | contig 246433 bp, 212 predicted proteins | sample 2228331 | NCBI WGS metagenome assembly FWWL01 (sample SAMEA103939775, study PRJEB20133) | metagenome | reverse complement strand
TGAGCGGACTGCACGATGCAGTCGTCCTCGATGTCGGTGGCACGACGACCGATGCCGGTGTACTCGTCCACGGTTTTCCCCGCGAGGCCTCGTTCGCGGTAAGCGTCGGTGGTGTCCGCACCAACTTCCGCATGCCTGACGTCGTCTCGATCGGTCTCGGTGGCGGAAGCATCGTCAGCCCGGACGGGACGAGGATTGGCCCCCAGAGTGTCGGATTCCGGCTCACCGAGGAAGCACTCGTGTTCGGTGGCCCGACGCTCACGGCGACCGACATCGCGGTGGCAGCTGGCCGGGCGCAGCTGGGCGAGCCGGCGCGTGTCGCCACGCTGCCAGCTGAGGTCGTGCAGCGCGCGCTGGCGACGATCGACCAGCGACTCAGCGAACTCGTCGACATGCTGAAAACGACCGCTGCACCGGTTCCGGTCGTCGTAGTCGGTGGCGGCAGCCTGCTCGTGCCCGACCAGCTCGAGGGCGCGAGCGAGGTCGTTCGCCCACCCTACGCGGCAGTCGCCAACGCGATCGGCGCAGCCATCGCGCAGGTGAGCGGTGAGATCGACCGGATCGTCTCGCTGGAGCACCAGACACGCGAGAGCGCGCTGGCCGCGGCACGAGCCGACGCCTGCCGGCTCGCGATCGAAGCCGGGGCTGACCCGGACAGCGTCCAGATCGTCGAGGTCGAAGAGGTGCCGCTCGCGTATCTCCCCTCCAACGCAGTGCGACTCCGCGTCAAGGCAGTCGGTGAGCTGCGGGAGGACTGACCGTGGTGTGGGCACTGGATGAGACGAAACTCGAAGCCCTCGCGATCGGAGCCGGGATTCTTGGCACGGGCGGTGGCGGAAACCCGTATTACGGCAAGCTCCACGTCCGCCGGCTCCTGCGCGAGGGGCATCGGGTGCAGATCGTCGCGCCCGACGAGGTGCCGGACGATGCCCTCGTCGTCTCGGTCGGTGGCATGGGAGCACCGACCATCGGGATCGAGCGGATCCACCGTGGCGATGAACCGCTCGTCGCCCTACGCGCGCTCGAGCAGCACCTGGGCCGGCCAGCGACGCATCTGGTTCCGGGCGAGATCGGTGGCGCGAATGCGCTTCGCCCGATGGCAGTCGGCGCCCTCGCCGGTCTACCGGTCGTCGACGGCGACGGGATGGGCCGCGCCTTTCCGGAACTCCAGATGGACACCTTCGCGATCTATGGCGTACCAGCGACACCGGCTGCGTTGGCGGATATCTACCACAACGTCGTGCTGTTTCCCTGGCTCCGCGATGCCATAACGCTGGAGCGATACGCTCGTGCCGTGACCATCCAGATGGGTGGGGCAGCTGGTTTCGCCTTCCCGGCGATGACGGGCAGCGAGCTCCGTCGCGTCGTGATCCCGTTCACCGTCACGCTGGCCGTCGAACTCGGTGAGGCAGTTCTGTCGGCCCGTCGCAGGCACCGTGACCCGATCGAGGCAGCGCTCGCGGTGAGCGGCGGCTGCCTGCTCTTCCGCGGCAAGATCGTCGATGTCGAGCGGCAACTCGCTGCCGGCTTCGCGCGTGGCACGGTGCGTCTCAAAGGCCTCGCCGAGGATCGCGGCAGCCAGCTGCGGATCGACTTCCAGAACGAGAACCTGATCGCCTACCGGGACAGTGAGGTCGTCGCCGTCGTGCCCGACCTGATCTGCCTGGTCGATCTGGAAACCGCCGAGCCGGTGACGACCGAAGTCGTTCGCTACGGTCTCCGGGTCGCTGTGCTCGGGATTCCGGCGCCCGCCTCGCTGCGGACGCCGCAAGCGCTAGCCGTCGTCGGGCCAGCCGCCTTCGGCTACACCGACGTGACATACCGCCCACTGCCCGGGGTGTACGGCGGTGACCGCATCGCAGCGTCCCGCGCACGCACACCATAACGACACCCGCTCCAGTGGGTGCCAGCGCTCATTCGGCTGCTCCGTCGCGAGCCGGCTCCGCACGCGACCGCGGCACCCCGGGCAGTTACGAGACTGCGTTGAGCAGCATCACCCGCAAGAGATAGATGAGCAAGAGCGCGACCAGCGGCGAGAAGTCGATGAATCCAGTTCGGGGCATCACCTGGCGGATCGGCGCGATGATCGGCTCCGTCAACTGCACGAGAATCTGCGAGATCGGCCAGCGAGCGCCCGGATCGAACCAGGAGAGGATAGCGCGGGCGATGATCGCCAGCTGCATGATCCACAGGAACGTCAGCAAGATGTTGAGAACCAGTGCCACGGAGCGTGTCCTCCTGCCTCGAATACTTCCCGAATGGTACTCCCAGCTCAGCGGAACCGTCAATCCAGGCACGGTTCGCGCGGTGGAATCCGCAGCGACCGCGCACCGAGCCAGCCTGCTGCGGCCAGCTTCGTACCCAACCTGAGGAGCGGCGCGTGCAGGCGCGCACCGTTCGCGTAGAATGGCTGCGGCTGTGCCATGGTCGAGCCGTCCGATGAGTCGAAGGGAGCGAGCGCGCGCGATGGGCAAGGACGTGCTGGTCTTGACGTGGAAGTACTTCTCGGCCCGCGACGAGATCAAGCGGTTCCTCGAGGAGCGGGGCTGTCGCTTCGTCGAGAAGGAGATTCGCTATCCGGTCGACGAAGACCAGCTCTGCGAGCTCGTTCGGGACATCGACGGGCTCGTCGTCGGGCTGGAACCGGTGACGGCCCGGGTGCTGGCCAACGCCAACCGACTCAAGGTGATCAGCTCGAGCGGCGTCGGGTACGACAACATCGACGTTGCCGAGGCGACTCGTCGGGGTATCGTCGTGGCGAACTGCCACGGCGCCAACGAGCATTCGGTGGCTGAACTCGCGCTCGGCATGATGCTCACGCTGGCACGACGCATCCACATGTCCGACCGGGCCATGCGCGAGGGACGGTGGGAACCGTACTTCGGCGTGGAACTGTGGGGCAAGACGCTCGGCGTCGTCGGCCTCGGCCGGACCGGGCGGGCGGTCGCGTTGCTCGGCCGGGGCTTCGGCATGCGCGTGCTTGCCCACGACATCGTCTGGGACACGACGTTCGCCAATGCTCACGAGATCAGCTATGTCCCGCTCGACAAGCTTTTGCGCGAGTCGGACTTCGTCTCGCTGCACGTCCCGCTGACGCCGGAGACGCGGTACATGATCGACGAGCGCGCGCTCTCGCTCATGAAGCCGACCGCGTTTCTCATCAATCTCGCCCGGGGCCCGGTCGTCAAGCAGTCGGCGCTGGTCGACGCGTTGCGTCGTGGGCAGATCGCTGGAGCTGGCCTCGACGTCTTCGAAGTCGAGCCGATCCGCGACAACCCGTTCGTCGAGTTCGACAACGTGGTCATGACGCCGCACCTCGGCGGGTCGACGCGCGAGGCACGAGAACGCACGCTCTACATCGCCTTGACGAACGTCTGCAACGTCCTCAACGGTCGCCCACCGCACGCGCAGGTCAATCCCGAGGTGCGGATCGGACAGGGAGCGTAGGGGGCAGCGATGCTCAGCGAGGAACAGAAAGCGTTCCTGCTCCGCTTGCTCGAAACACCGAGCCCTTCCGGATTCGAAGAAGCGGCCGCACGCGTCTGGCGCGAGGAGGCGAGTCGCTTCGCCGACGAGGTCTGGGTCGACCACAACGGGAACAGCTTTGCCCGGCTGCGCGGGAACGGCCCGACCGTTCTCGTCGAAGGGCACATCGACGAGATCGGCCTCATGGTCACCCACATCGACGAGCAAGGGTACATCTGGTTCCGCGGGATCGGTGGGTGGGACGACCAGATCCTGACTGGCCAGCGCGTTCGCATCCTGACGCGCAATGGGCCAGTATTCGGCGTGATCGGCCGCAAACCGGCGCATCTCCTCTCCGAGGAGGAAAAGGGTCGGGCCAGCCGCATCAAGGACCTCTGGATCGACATCGGTGCCCGGGACGGGAACGAAGCCAGGGAACTCGTCCGCGTAGGTGATCCGATCGTGATCGAACAGCCGCCGCTCGAACTACGCAACGGCCGGCTGGTCGCACGTGGGCTCGACAACCGGATGGGTGCCTTCATCGCGCTCGAGACACTGCGTGCGCTGGCTCCCGACCGCCCGCCGCTCGATGTCGTCGCGCTGGCGGCGACACAGGAGGAGATCAGCTTTCTCGGGGCTCGGGCAGCCGCCTTCGCGCTCGAACCGGTCGTCGCCATCGTCATCGACGTCACGCACGCGACTGACCACCCGGAGGCCGACAAGCGCGGTGGCGGTGACGTCCGCATCGGCGGAGGCCCCGTCCTCGACCGGGGATCGATGGTCCATCCGCTCGTCTTCGAGCGCCTGCTCGCCGCAGCGGAAGCTGAAGCGATTCCGGTGACGATCTCCGCTGCACCCATCCGTACCGGGACAGACGCCGATGCGATCGCGCCGGCCCGCGCCGGTATCCCCTGCGGTCTCGTTTCGGTTCCGAACCGGTACATGCATTCGCCGAACGAGCTGGTGAGTCTCGAGGATCTCGACGCGGCGATCAGGCTCATCGCACGCTTCGTGCGCGATCTCGGGCCGAGCCCGGACTTCCGGCGGCTGTAGCCAGTGTCAGGCAGGCGTCCAGAGTTCGACTTCGATGTCGTCGTAATCGCGGGTCCGCGCACCGTCGCCAAGCTCACCGCGCAAGCCGCGCTCGACCGGCCGGCGTGCCTGCTCCAGGCGATCGAGCGTGGCTTCCCATGCCCGTCGCTCCGGCACGACGATGGCGAAACGGACGAGACCGCGGCTGCCGGGTGGAGCCGGTTCGGCCCGACGGCTGTGCCAGACATTGAGACCGAGATGATGGTGGTAGCCACCAGCGGCGACGAACAACGCTCCTGGGTACGACCGTTGCATGACCTCGAATCCGAGCAGCTCGACGTAGAACCGCTCGGCCAACTCGAGGCTGGAAACCTGAAGGTGCACATGGCCGATCCGCGCTGCGGACGGCATCGCTGTCCACGGCTCCGGACTCCTGTCCAGCTCATGGAGCAGATCCCGCACGTCGAGCGGCTCGGTGACCATCGCGATCCGCTCGCGCGGCGAACGCGGCCAGTGCTCGCGCGGGCGGTCTGCATAGATTTCCAGACCGTTTCCTTCGGGATCGGAGAGGTACAAGGCCTCGCTGACCCCGTGATCGGAGGCACCAGCGAGTGGCCAGCGCCGTGCCACGAGATGCTTGAGGACACGCGCCAGCTCCGTGCGATTGGGCAAGAGGATCGCCGCGTGGTAGAGACCAGGGGCCCGGGGCGACCGCGGTGGTGCAGTGGGGTCCCACTCGAAGAGGAAATGCGGAACCGCAGAACCAGGAGGGACTGCGGCCAGGAGAGCATCGGCACGCTCGACGAGGTCGTATCCGAGAACGCCTCGATAGAACAAGCGGATCAACTCCTGATCGGCGATCCGCAACGTGACCGGCCCGAGCCAGGTGTCGGGTGGGAGCGGAGGAGCCTGCACGTGGTCGCTCCTTTCGGCGTCGCTCGATCGCTGCAATCATACCAGCCGGAAAGCGAGTGACTGGACGCGTCCGGGACGGGAGGACCGGGTGATCCGTCTACCGACGACCGAGCGTGTCACACCGGACAGCTGGGCGCTCCGCGTGACGTTCTGGCAGAGCCTTGCCGCGTACCGCTGGGCTTGCACACACGCACGCGGCAAACGCGTCCTCGACGTCGGCTGCGGTGAGGGATACGGGGCAGCCGAGCTGGCGGGGGTCGCTCGCTGGGTCGTCGGGTTGGACAGTGACCGGAGTGCCCTGTTCCACGCAGCCCGGCGCTACCGGGTTCCCAACCTGTCCTGGGTTCAGGCCACAGCCGAGTGCCTGCCGTTCCGGAGTGCGAGCGTCGACGTCGTCTGCTGTTTCCAGGTGCTCGAGCACCTCGTCACCCCGACGCAGTTCCTCGCCGAGGTGGGTCGAGTCCTCGCACCAGGGGGGCTCCTGATCCTGACGACACCGAACCGCGAAGCGGTTTTGAGTGGACTCAATCCGCATCACGTCCGGGAGTACGATGCGGAGAAACTGCGCGACCTGCTGGCGAGCTTCTTCGACGACGTCGAGGTTCTCGGTGTCTTTCCGAGCGCCCGGGTCCGTGCCTACCGGGCAGCGAATCGCCGGACGGTCGAGCGACTCCTACGGCTGGACTTCTTCGGAGTTCATCGGCGCTTGCCGCCGGCTGTGCGCGCACGCCTCCATGCGCTCGGTACGCTCCTCGTCCGCCGCTGGATCAACCGGCGCACCCGCCAGCTCGTCGAGTCGGTCGGCGTCGCGGACTTCGTGATCGGATCGGGTGACCTGTCGCAGGCGATCGACCTCGTCGGCATCGCGCGAAGACGAGAACCTGCAGTGAACCAAGAATTCCCTCTTGACGAACGGGCACTTCAGGACTGAGAATGGAGAGGAGCGATTCGCAACGACGCGAGATCGTCGGAAGCGGGCACAGCGGTAGGGAAGGGGTTCGACGATGGTTCTCAGTCGAATGGTCGGGGCTCGTGTCCGTCGTAAGGAAGACCCCCGTCTGATTACCGGTTCGTCACAATACGTCGATGATCTCCAGCTCGGCGGCATGCTCTACGCTGCCTTCGTCCGCAGCACGTATCCGCACGCAATCATCAAGAAGATCGACCCGTCGCCCGCCCTGGCCATGCCGGGTGTCGTCGCCGTCATCACGCACAAGGAACTCGGGCAGTGGCTGAAGGGATCCGTGCAGCTCGGTGGCGGCGAGGGCGAAGGCGAGGCGCCAGCCCAGCAGGAAGGTCAGGCTGGTCCGCCGCAGCACGAACTCCTGGCCGTCGACCGCGTCCGGTATGTCGGCCAGCCGATCGCCGTCGTGCTGGCGACCGAGCGCTATCGCGCCTACGACGCAGCGGAGGCTGTCCAGGTCGAGTACGAACCGCTTCCGGCAGTCGTCGACCCCGAGGAAGCGATGAAGGACGGCGCGCCGCAGCTCCACGCGACGCTCAAGAACAACATCGCGATGCACACCAGCCACCAGCACGGTGACGTGGAGAAGGCGTTCGCCGAGGCCGACGTCGTCATCAAGCAGCGCTTCTACCAGCAGCGGCTCGTTTCCGTACCGATGGAACCGCGCGCGGTCGCCGCGGCACCCGACCCGCTGACCCGCGGTGTCACGGTCTGGAGTTCGACGCAGGCGCCACACAACAACCGCAACACGCTGGCCCAAGCACTCGGCCTGTCGCACGGGCAGGTCCGCGTGATCGCGCCGGAGGTCGGTGGCGGGTTCGGAGCCAAGATCGGCGCCTACCCGGAGGACATCATCCTGGCCGCCATCGCCCTGCACACCCATCGACCCGTCAAGTGGTACGAGACCCGTTCCGAGCACTTCATCGCGACGAACCAGGGGCGTGGGCAAGTGGCCTACTACGAGCTTGCTGCGACCAAGGAAGGGCGCGTGCTCGGCTTGCGCCTGAAGGTCATCCAGGACCTCGGCGGCTACCCGAAGGTCATGCTCCTGGCTCCGCTGACGGCGATGATGTCGGTCGGCGTCTACGATATCCCCAACGTCTCGATCGAGACCTACAGTGTCTGCACGAACAAGACACCGATCGGTGCCTACCGCGGCGCAGGACGACCGGAGGCCGCCTACTACATCGAGCGAATGATGGATCTTCTGGCCCGCCGCATCGGCAAGGATCCGGCTGAAGTCCGGCGCATCAACTACATCCCGCCCGACAAGTTCCCGTACCAGACACCGGCCGGTGCGCAATACGACTCGGCGGAATACGAGAAGGCGCTGAACAAGGCGCTGGAAATCTCGCGCTATCACGAGTGGCGCAAGAAGCAGCAGGAACTCCGCCAGCAGGGTCGCTACATCGGCATCGGTCTGGCGACCTATACCGAGATCTGCGGCTTCGGCCCCTACGAGAGCGCCTCGATCCGCGTCGAGCCGACCGGCGCAGTGATCGCCTACACCGGTACCTCACCGCACGGGCAAGGACTCGAAACGGCGTTGGCCCAGATCATCGCGGACGAGATCGGCGCTGACTTCGACCAGATCGTCGTCCTGCACGGCGATACCCAGAGCGTGCCGGAAGGCGTCGGCACGATGGGAAGCCGCAGCCTGGCTGTCGGTGGCGGCGCGATGCTCCTGGCAGCCCAGAAGATCCGCGAGAAGGCGATGCGGATCGCGGCGCACCTTCTCGAGGCAGCGGTCGAAGACATCGAGTTCGCCGACGGCAAGTACCGCGTCAAGGGTGCACCCGACCGGGCCGTCACCCTTGCCCAGATCGCCCAGGCTGCCTACAGCCCGGGTCTTCCGGCCGATATCGAGCCTGGTCTGGTCGTTACCGACTACTATGCCCCGCCGGGAACGCTCTTCCCCTTCGGGACGCATGTGGCGATCGTGGAGGTCTTCCCCGACACCGGTGAGGTCAAGCTGCTCGAGTACTACTCGGTCGACGACTGCGGCCCCCGCATCAATCCGCTCCTCGTCGAGGGCCAGGTGCACGGTGGTCTCGCCCAAGGAATCGCCCAGGCCCTCTGGGAAGAGGTCCGCTACGACGAGAATGGCCAGATCCTCACCGGCACGCTCATGGACTACGCCATCCCCAAGGCGAGCATGCTGCCGAGTTTCGTGACCGACGAGACGGTGACACCGAGCCCGCTCAACCCGCTGGGTGCCAAGGGGATCGGCGAGGCAGCCACGATCGGCTCCACCCCGACCATCGCCAACGCGGTCATGGATGCCCTGGCTCCCTTCGGGATCGAGCACCTCGACATCCCGCTCACCCCGCAGAAGATCTGGCGGGCGATTCGAGAGGCGCAAGCAGTCACTGCGAAGAGTTAGTCCGATAAAGAGCGACTGAAGAGGGCCAGGAAGAAAATCCTGGCCCTCTTTGCTTGTCCGCGAGTGGAGCGCTGCCGTCGATCGACGGGCAGCAGTGCGGTGCATGCTAGTGGCTCACCTGACCTATGCCGTGGCTCGGTGCATCGCTCACCTCGCTCAGGACGATCGTCTTGTGGGCGAAATGACGATGCATCCAGTCCAGATATTCCCAACGATTCCGCACGATCAATGCCTGCTCGCGATCGGTTACGTCTTGCGGCACTCGCGTCATCATCGAGGGATCGACCTCGAAGACGTGCAGATCTTCGCGGCGCAGTACGACCCCCTTGCGGACCGTCTTCATGATGCACCTCCCATCTCCTCATCGACATACGCGAGATGGAGGTAGTTCTTGCTGGGATTGAGAATGTTGTTCGGATCGAGCAGGCGCTTGATCCGCTTCATCAGCTCGAAGCCGCCCTCGCTCATTTCCACCGGGATGAATTCGGCGTCACCCTCGCGGCAAGCACCGTGACAAGCGCTGATCGACCCCTGGTGTTCTAGAGTAGCACGCGTGATCTCGCGCTTGAGATTGACCCAGGCCTGCCACGTCTCTTCGTTCAGGGCTTGCTCCCAAATGCCGATATCGATCTCCACAAGGTAATCGCCCCATCCTTTGTAGGGGTTGTTGCTGTAGAAGAACATGCCCCAGTTGTCAAAAATGCCATACTTCTGAATATAGCGATCCGTAATCTCGTGCCACTTCTGCTTGATCGCTGGCAACTCCGAATAAATGATCGCCGCATCCTCACAGTGCCAGCTCATCGGTACGACCGTGCCATCTGGCAAACGTCCGTGCAAGGGTGTCGCATAGCGATCATGCCGCGAGGCCCAGTCGCCAGCGGAGAGCTCGTCGCCGAGGTACTCGCCACCGGTCTCTTTAGCGATCCGATGCAACCGTTGCGCTGCTGCCCGCACTTCCTCCTCGACCCCATACAGGGCTGTCGCCACGACAGCCTTGATCCGCTCCGGGAGCGGGATGTACGCCTCGTCGTCGCGGCGAAGATATTCGACCTTCCGCTCGTCGAAGAGAATGACGGCAGCCAGCGTGCCTAATCCGGAAGTGGACAGCGCCCCGGTGCTTCGATACGCGTCTTCGAACGACTCGTAACCGAAGAAGGCAGCGAGTTCGGCCTCCGGCTTCGGGAAAAGCTCCAGCGTCGCTTCCGTGACGACGCCGAGCGTCCCCTGCGTTCCGATGAAAAGCTGCTTCAGGTTGTAGCCAGTGGACGCCTTGCGTACCTTCGGCGCCCCACCGCCATCGGCCAGGCGAACGATCTCCCCGGTGGGAAGCACGACCTGCAGACTGATGACGAGATCGCGGGTATGTCCGTAGCGAGCGCCGATCAGTGACCAGCCGCTCGTTCCGATGCGCCCACCGATGATGGAGACTGGATAGGATGCGGGATCATCGGGATAGAAGACACCATAGGGTGCCAGGAACTCATTGAGTTTCAGCATGTTGAGACCCGGCTGGACCGTCACTGTCCGGTTGACCAGGTCGAGATCGAGGATCTTGTTCATCTTCTTGATGTCGAGCAAGATCCCTTTATGGAGGGGAACCGCTCCATCCGCGAGCCCCGTACCCCCGGCGCGCGGAACCACCGGCACCCGATACTCGTTCGCGATGCGGAGTACTGCTGACACTTCCTCGGCCGATTCCGGAAGAACGACGACATCAGGCATGTGGTCAGCGAAGCGATGCACCGGGAATGGTGCAGGAACACGCGTTCGCGCCACGCGTGCACCGAAATCCGTCAGCACTTTTTCCCGCCCGAGCGCTCGCTCGAGCGCCGCGATGACCTCATCGGTTACCGCGTTCGGAACGACTCTGGTGGCCATCTTGCCTGTCCCTCCCCGCCATCAACTATTGAGGCCCATGGCTTCCGCCACCAGCTCGAGGAGGTCATACACCTCCAGCTGCTGCTCTCGGCCGGAACTCGTCAGCGGCCGCTCCGACCACGGGCAGGCACTGACCAGTCCTTCGACCCCGAGCTCCTTGGCGCGTGAAATGCGGAGATCAGCGATCTTCTTGGCGAGATCCGGATGCTCGACGGCGAAGCCGCCGCCTGCTCCTGAACAATACGCCCACTGCGTCACGTGGTCCACGTCGATGAAGGTCAAACCGGGAATCGCGCGCAAGATCTTCCGCGGTGCCTCCCACTTGCCGAGACGCTTGTTCATTCGACAGGGATCGTGATACGTCACCGTCTTTTCGATCGGCTTGACGAACTTGATCTTCCCTTCGTCGAGCAGCTGGGCCACGAAGTCGATCATGAAGACGAACTCGGGCAACTCCTCGGGCGGGAAGAGCTGCGGATACATGTCGACGAAGCTGATGTAATCGTGTGGGTCGAGCACGAAGACCCGCTTGGCCCCAGCCTTCTTCCAATCAGCGACGTTGTGCTCGGCCAGATACCGAGCATGGTCCGGATACCCCATTTCCAAAGACGGACCACCGCAGCACCACTGCTCGTACATCAGACCGAAGGGGACCCCAGCTGCATGAAGGATCTTCGCCACGGCCTTGGGCAGACTGGTGCGATAGTACGCTGCTTCGCAGTCGACGAAGAGGATATTCTCGCCACCCCGCGGAATCTCGAAGGGCAGATCTTTCGCCCAGTCAGCCACACGGTTCGGGTCGACCGGCGTGATGTTTTGGTAATCGAGCACCGGCTCGTTCTTGCCCACCATCGTCGCCTCGACCCACCGCTGCCACTTTGGCCAGAGCCCGAGGCCAGCCTTGTTCGCAGCTGCGCGCATGTCTTGTACCAGCTTCACTGTGCGCGTGCGGTTCCGGTAGAAGTCGCCGACGAAAAGCGTATTCGGGCACCGCAGCTCACAGCCGCCACAAAGCGTGCAGTAGCTGTAGTTCTCTGCAACGTCCTCTAGCTTCGCAGCGCCCTTCTCGATCGCGACCACGTTGGCATGGAAGGCGGTCGGCGTGTACTGCTCGTTGCGCGTCACTTGATAGACCGGGCACACTTCGCGACAGAATTTGTGCCCAGAGCTGAAGCACCCGTACGCCTGGAGCAGGTGCCCACGAACGAACTCCTGCTCGATCTCGCGCACGTGACCGTTCCCGTTCGCCCCGGTGACTGGTTGTGTCACCTGCTTCTCCTGCTCTGCCATCGGATCCATCCTCCTTCGATCATCCGCGATTCCCAGCCATCCCTGTATCCCTCAGGACCGTTCCATCGCAACCTCCTGAGCTTTCTGCACTGGCGACGACAAACGGCGGGTCAGGAAGGTCAGTGCCAAGTACACACCGGCCGAGAGGAAGAAGGTCGGAATCCCGGCGGTGATGTAGGTGAACAGCGGCCCTGCACGATCCGTCGCCGGATCATAGGTCCAGAAGTAGAACACCGTACCGAGCAAGATAGCGACGAACGCTTCCCAGTTGACGCCGGCCAGGTACTGGTAGCGCCCTGCATGCTTCTCATAGAGATCGCGCAACGAGATGTGGAAGCGCTGGATGAAGACGTAATCAGCGACCATCACACCGCCGAAGGCGGCCATGACGAAGGAGACATAGGACAGGAACTTGGTGTACGAGTCGTAGACCGTGGGGGTCAGCATGAGAAGCGCTGCTGGCACCGTCGTGAACAACACCCAGGTCCACTTCCAACGGGGGAAGAGCGTCTTCAGGCTCAGCGACTGGGAGTAAATGAGCACCGTTGCCGACGTGAGGTTGGCCAGGATGAGGAGGAACAGCCCGAACAGGCCGAAGAGCGGCCCACCAGCCTGAAGCATCCACTCGGTCGGCTCGTAGGTGCCGACCAGAAGGGCCGTAAGCGCACCGAGGATAGCTGCGATATTCAAGAGGACCCCCCAACCGAGGTAGGTCCCGACCAGGGCGGTTCGCTCATCGCGCGCCAAGCGCGCCCACTGGCCGATGTAGGGAAGCCAGCTGAAGCCCAGCCCCACATTCCATTCGATCGCCGAGGCGAGCCCCCGAACCGGAGTGTCATAGGGTTCCGCCGGTTGGGCGTTCCAGACCGTCGAGAAGCCATTGACGACGAAGATATAGATGATGAGTCCAGTAATGATGAGCATCATCGCAGGAACGCCCACTCGCGTGAAAAGTCGAATGGCGATCGGTCCTTGCCACGCGATCAGCCATGACACGACGAAGGCGACAATCGCGAAGATAGGCGCCCCGACCGTTCGGCTCGTCAGGAACTCCGGACCGTTCAATGCCGCGATGACCCGGATGGCCGACTCTCCCAGCATAAAGCAGGCGATCGTGATCCACCCGAGGTTCAAGATTGCGAAAATGAGCAGGAACAGGTTGCTCCCGCGCGGCCCTAAGATCGCACGCGCCCCGATGAACGTGTCGACACCATAACGGTTATAGAGAATCGCCAGCACACTGATCAGGAAGACAGGAATAGCGTTCCCGAAAAGAATCGCCGCGATAGCCGATCCGGTAGGCAAAACGAACCCGGTATAGCCGCCGACGAGAAAGCTCCAGGCCGCGATACCGAACCCGATCTGGACCAGGAGAAAGTCCCATAGCCCGAATTGTCGCTCCCCACGTAGGACCGGCAGGATGCCGAAGTAGACCTCACGCTGGATCGATGACTCGCGCGACTCGCTCATCCCCCGCTCCTCTCCTCCTCTTCACGTTCACGCACGATGCAACAGCAGGTTCAGGGTCAGCGCCACGAACAGGAAGACCACGACAGCCGTCACTGCCCACATCAGGATCCAGTCCTGAAGCTGGTACGGTTCCGGGCGCTCACCGTTTTCGATCGCCTGGATCCGCCGCTCCAACTCTTGCTGGATCGCCGCATCGAGCTCATGCCGCATCCCTCGCCACCTCCTTCGGCATATCACGCGTAGGCACAACACACTCCATCGTACTGAATAGCCCACTCGCAACCAGATGTCAACGGATCGCAACACAATTCTCGAGGGCAATTTCTGTGCCAGACTACAACGCAAACCATCTCGTTGGAACCGTTGCGAGGCTTGACGGCAAGCGTACTTGTCGTGAGAATAACAACTGCGGGACTTCTCGGGTCTGGTCGCCGGTCGAGAAAGGAATGAGGGCCATGGTCATCAGTCATTATGTCGGTGCGCGAGTGCGGCGCAAGGAGGATCCGCGCCTCATCACCGGCTCCTCGCAATACGTCGACGATCTCAAGCTGCCGGGCATGCTGCACGTCGCCTTCGTCCGCAGCAGTTATCCACACGCCCGGATCCGCGGTATCGACGCCTCCGCCGCCAAGGCTATGCCAGGCGTCGTCGGTGTCTTCACTGGTCGCGATCTGGCAGCGCGTCTCAAGGGGAAGCCAGAACTCATCCCCGGTGAGGCACCGCATCCCGAAGAGCAGAAACCGGAAGGGATCCCGGTTCCCCCGGAAGAGCCGATCGCGGTCGAACGCGCCCTCTACGTCGGCCAACCCATCGCCATCGTCGTCGCCACGTCAGCGGCAGTCGCTCGCGATGCCGCTGAAGCGGTCGTGGTCGACTACGAACCCCTTCCCGCCGTCATCGATCCAGAGGTGGCGATGCAGGACGGCGCTCCGCAACTCTATCCGCATATCCCCAACAACATCGGGGAGCGCTGGGAGCGCGTCCACGGCGACATCGAGGCAGCCTTCGCTCAGGCCCACGTCGTCGTCAAGCAACGCTTCCGCCAGCAGCGTTTGGCCGGTATCCCGATGGAGACGCGCGCCATCGTCGCGGCCCCTGACCCCTTGACGCAAGGCGTCACGGTCTGGAGTTCCACCCAGGCACCGCACTGGAACCGGAACGCGCTCGCGGCGGCGCTCGGGCTGGCACACGGCCAGGTTCGCATCATCGCTCCGGAAGTCGGGGGCGGCTTCGGGGTCAAGATCGGCGCGTACCAGGAAGACTTCATTCTCGCCGCGCTGGCCTTGCACCTCCATCGCCCGGTCAAGTGGGCCGAGACACGTTCCGAGCATCTCATGGCCACGAACCACGGCCGCGATCAGGTGGTGGACTACGAACTCGCCGCCGATGCCGAGGGACGCATCCTCGGATTGCGCGCCCGCATCGTCCAGAATCTCGGTGCCTACCCGCGTGGGCTCTATCTCCCCTCGACGACCGGTCTCATGGCCTGCGGCTGCTACGACATCCCGGCTGTGGACATCAAAGCGTACGGCGTCTACACCAACACGATGGCAGTCGGTGCCTACCGCGGTGCCGGACGACCGGAGGCAGCCTACTACATCGAGCGGATGATGGATCTTCTGGCCCGCCGACTGGGTAAGGATCCGGCCGAGGTCCGGCGCATCAACTACATCCCGCCCGATAAGTTCCCTTACACCACTGCAGCCGGTGAGAAATACGACACCGGCGACTACGAGAAAGCCCTGAACAAGGCACTGGAAATCTCCCGGTACCACGAGTGGCGCGCCAAGCAGCAGGAACTCCGCCAGCAAGGTCGGCTCATCGGCATCGGGCTCGCCAGCTACGTGGAGATCTGTGGCTTCGGTCCGTACGAAAGTGCCGTCGTGCGAGTCGAGCCAAGCGGCGCCGTAACGGTGTACACCGGCACCTCACCGCACGGTCAAGGTCTCGAGACCGCACTCGCCCAGCTCGTCGCCGAGCACCTCGGTGCCGACTTCGACCAGATCGTCGTCCTGCACGGCGATACCCAGAGCGTGCCGGAAGGGCACGGTACGATGGGCAGCCGGAGCCTGGTCGTCGGCGGTGGTGCCGTGATGATCGCTCTCGAGCACATCAAGGAGAAGGCTCGGCAGATCGCCGCACACTTGCTCGAGGCAGCCGTGGAAGACATCGAGTTCGTCGACGGGAGGTGGCAGGTCAAAGGAGCACCCGACCGGGCCGTGACCCTGGCCGACATCGCTGGAGCAGCCTACGCGGGGAATGTTCCCGAAGGCATGGAACCGGGGCTCGTAGCGACCGACTTCTTCGCACCTCCCGATGAGGTCTTCCCCTTCGGGACACACGTGGCGGTGGTCGAGGTCTTTCCCGACACCGGTGAGGTCAAGCTGCTCGAGTACTACTCGGTCGACGACTGCGGCCCCCGCATCAACCCCCTCCTCGTCGAGGGCCAGGTGCACGGTGGTCTCGCCCAGGGCATCGCCCAGGCTCTCTGGGAAGAGGTGCGCTACGACGAGAACGGCCAGATCCTCACCGGCACGCTCATGGACTACGCCATCCCCAAGGCGTCGATGCTCATCGACTTCGTCACCGATGAGACCGTCACGCCGACTCCCTTGAACCCATTGGGCGCCAAGGGGATCGGCGAGGCGGCGACGATCGGCTCGACGCCGACGATCGCCAATGCCGTCATGGACGCACTGGCGCCCCTCGGGATCGAGCACATCGACATTCCCTTGACGCCGGAGAAGATCTGGCGCGCCATCCAGCAGGTCAAGCAGGCCTGACCGGTGCCCCGAACACCCACCCGGCAGCACCCACAGCTGGGTGCTGCCGGGATCGCTCCTCCCGACCTGATCTGCGGCATGCGGCCACACAGTCGTTCAGGCGAGGAGATCAGCGACGCGGATTTTGAGGTCAGGGAAGGTCAGCGGAGCGATGCGCTCGTCACGCGCCAGCTGGTCGACACGGGAGTAGCGCCCTGCTCCGGGATCCGGGTCGCGGAAGACGAGCAGACGATCGTGCTGGAGGTCGAGGATCCGGTACTCGGCGACCGCCGCCCGCGCGTACAACGCCGCTTTGACCGCGCGGTCGTAAGCCAGCGGAGCATCCGCCACCTCGATGAGCAAGCGCACATCGTCCGGTCCGGCATCGACCGAGGCAGAGTAGTCAGCCCGAGGACGCAAGAGCACGAGATCCGGCTGTGGCTCGGAAACGTGACTCAGCCGCACCGGCCCCTGGATCCGGACGATCGCGCGCCCAGCCAAACGAGTCGAGCAGAGCGCCGTCATCCTGTCGAGACGCGCTCGGTGCCGCCGGCCGATCGGTCGCATCGCGACGATTTCTCCCTCGATCAACTCGACCCGGTCATCCTCGCCGAGAATCCCCGCCTCGGCCATACGGTGATCGTCATCGACGGTGAAGACGGGCGGCGCGTGCGTCGCCTCGACAAAGCGCGGTCGGTCACCGACGGTCGCCCAGCCATCGGCCACCAGCCCCCGCTCGACCGCCACCATCCCCTGTAGGGGTCACGCGTGCGTGACCCAGCCCGGCCGTCAGGCCCGTAAACCGCAACATGGTGCCGCACCTTGCGACGCAGACGGGCGAGGCAGGCCTCGCCCCTACAGGGGAAACGGCCAGGGGTGCCGCGTCAGCGGCGGAGGTGAGGGGTGTGTGACCGGGCGTCATGGCACCGCCGTTCGATGCCCGCGCCTGCGGCGCGGCGGTGTCGTACGAGGATCTCGCTTGTCATCTCGCGCCCGTGTCGCTGGACGATCGTTCGCGAACTCGCCTGTAACACAGGCGGACGCACCGTGCTGGAGTCCACCTTCCTTCCCGGCGACAGAGGAAGGCGCAGCCAGATCGAGGAGAGTAGCAGGCGAGAGCGCGTTCACCGGTCGCTCAGTCCCTCACCGGGACGCTCGTAGCGGATACTGACGAACTCGCTCCCACGACGGATTTCCACCCTCGGTGCGCTCGCCCGCGCGACCACCCGCCCCTGCTTGACGCACCAGAGGGCCGGGGCGAGCATGCGCAGCGCATCCCGCTCGGTCGCCGCATCGAAGATCACGAAGTCGGCTGGTTTCCCGACCTCGATACCGTACCGATCGAGGATACCGAGCGCTCGCGCCGCGTTCGTCGTGACGAGGTTCCAGACCAGCGGGATCTCCTCGTAACCCGAGAGCTGCACGAGGTGAAGGCCCAGCCAGGCAGCGTGCAGCATGTTGCCGGTACCGAGCGGATACCAGGGATCCATCACCGAATCGTGACCGAACGCGACGTTGATCCCGTACTCGAGGAGCTCCTTGACACGCGTCAGGCCGCGGCGCTTGGGGTAGGTATCGAACCGCCCCTGGAGGATCGAGTTGTCCGGCGGGTTCGCGATGATGCTGAGGTCGGCACGCTTGAGCCAGCCGAAGAGCTTGAACGCGTACGCATTGTTGTACGAGCCCATCGCCGTGGTGTGACTGGCGACCACCCGCCCGTGCATGCCGCGACGGATCGTTTCGGCAGCCATCACCTCGACGAAGCGCGACTGGTCGTCGTCCGTCTCGTCGCAGTGGGCATCGAGCGGCCGGTCGTAGCGCTCGGCGAGATCGAACGCGATCCGGAGCGACTCGACACCCATCTCGCGCGTCGTCTCGTAGTGCGGGATCGCACCGACGACGTCACAGCCCATGCGCAGAGCCTCCTCAAGCAGTTCGGCTCCGCGCGGGTACGAGAGGATCCCCTCTTGCGGGAAGGCAACCAGCTGGAGATCGACGAGATCGCGCACCTCCTCGCGCACCTCGAGCAAGGCACGCAAGCCGACGAAGTTCGGGTCGCACACATCGACATGGCTGCGGATGACGAGTGCTCCCTGGCTGGCGTACCACTCGATAGTTCGCCTGGCACGTTCCTTGACGGCCTCCACGGTCAGCTGCGGCTTCGTCTGTGCCCAGCGCTGGATCCCTTCGAGGAGGGTACCGGTCTGGTTGTGGCCAGCCAGCCCCTCGGTCAGCGCAGCATCGAGGTGGCAGTGCGGCTCGACCAGTGGCGGCGAGACGAGTCTTCCGGCTGCATCGATCGTTTCCGGCGCCTCGCCTTCGATCCGCGTCTCGATCGCGACGATCCGCCCGTCAGCGACAGCCAGATCGACCAGGCGTCCATCGCGGAGACGGCCATTGCGGACGATGAGGTCATACGGCATCGTTGATACTCCTTCCTGCTCAAAAGACGAATGGCCAGGGGGATACGCCCACCCGGCATCCGACCCCGAACCTCATCTTCGCGGGATAGAGAAACGGCTCGCCGCTCCGTTGTCAACCGGTGAGGCGCGCGCGGAGCAGACGCGTCAAGGCAGCGAACTCCTCGACCCGCAACAGCTGCATCAGCGCTGCGTAGGAGACGGCACCGATGCCAACGCCACCAGCGACGAGCACGACCCGCCACAGTAGACCGCTCGTCTCAGGCGGACGCCACGAGCCAGCGAGCAGCGCGAATCCGCCCACGACCAGCGCCATCACCAGCGCAGCGAGCGCGCAGGCTCGCAGCGTCCGCTCGACCGTTCCGTCACCGACCCGGCCGAGCCAGCGTCGCAAGACCCACCACATGACGAGTGCGTGTCCGACGAACTGCGCCGTGTTCCCGAGCACGAGCCCGAGCATGCCGAGCGGCCGTACCAGCGCGAGCGCAACGATGAAGTAGATGCCGACGGAAAGGACACCGACTAGAACGGGAGTCCGCGTGTTCTGACGCGCGTAGGCTGCGAAGATCAGCACCTGATCGAACGCAGCGAACAGTGTCCCCGGCAGATACCCGAGCAGCGCGATCCAGATCGCGCGCGCCCCCTCCAGGTCAGTCGCGCCGTGATAGAAGAGGAGCGTCACGATCGGCCAGCCGAGCGCTGCCATCCCGAACGTCGCAGGAAAGATGAGCAGCGACACGAACTTCAGGCCGAGCGCGAGCGTCCGCTGGTAGGCCGGTTCGTCGCCGAGTGCCGCGTGACGAGACAGCGTCGGCAAGGCGGCGAGCGACGTCGCCGCTGCGACCAGGCCGAGGATCATTTGGTTGAGGGCCGTCGCATAGCGCATCGCGCCGAGCGCGTGGGGGTCGACACCCCAGGCCAGATTGCGGTCGATCGTCAGCGCGAGCGTGTTCGCGAAGAGGCCAAGAAAGATGGGGAGGTACAGGGCGAAGATACGGCGGATCGCCGGGTGCCAGAGCTGGAGATTCGGCTTCGGGAGGCAGTCACGCAATCCCCACAATTGCAGGACAGCCAGGCCGAACGCACCGAGCAGGACACCGACCACCAGGCTGGCCACCCCGATCGCGTGCCCGAGCGCGAGCGCGCAGGCGACGATGGCAGCGTTGCGCACACTGAGGGCGAGGGATGGCTGGGTGAAGCGTTGCAGGGCATAGAGCGCTCCCATGAGTACGGTCGAACAGGCAAGCAAGAGCACGGCCGGGACGATGAGCCGAACGAGCCGGATCGTCAGTTGGAACGTCTCCGGCCCGCGGGCTGCCTCGCCACCGCCGAGCGCCGTGAGCGCCAGCACCACCCAGGGAGCAGCGACAGCGACCACCGTGACAGCCGCGCCGACGACGAGAAGGACCCAGACGAGGAGCGCACCGACGATCCGCCGGAACTCCTCGCGCTGCTCGGGCGTCGCATAGGCGCTGAGCACCGGGACGAGCGCTGCTTGCAGCATCCCGCTGATGACCAAATCGAAGAGCATGGTGTGGACGTTATCCGCGATCGTGAAGGCAGCGACCGCATCGGTCGTACCCCAGAAGTAGGAGGTCACTTGCTCGCGTGCCAGGCCGAGCACCCGGCTGAGCACGACACCGAGCATGAGGACACCCGCGGCCCGAGCGACCTGCGCCCGCTCGCTCCGCGCTGCCGCTTCACCACTCGGCTCGATCTGAACCGGACTGGACTCGCTCGTCGTCACCTCGCCTCGCTCCTGCGCGCCGACGAGACCAGCAGGAGTGTACCGAGCTGCGCAGTCGCTGGCGCAACGCACGGGAAGCGATCGGCAGCGATTGGCAGGCAGCACCAGCCCGCGATCGTGCCAGGGGCTCGACCACGTCCCTGGGATCACGCAGCGGTTTCGGCTACTGCTCCGGACAACCGTGTGCAGCGAGAATGCGGCGAACGAGAGCCGTCGTCGAGTGCTCCGGGACGAGCGGAAGCAGAACCACTTCACCGCCGAGTTCGCGGACGACTGCCGCTTCGGGGAGCGGCTGCTTGCCATGGGCGAGGTCTTCGGGCGTCAAGCCATAATCGCCACCTTTGACGTAGACGTCTGGGCGCAGTGCACGCACCACGTCTTCCGCAGTCTCGGCAGCGAAGATGGTGACGTAATCGACGCAGGCGAGCGCGGCGAGGAGCTCGGCCCGCTCTTCGGCTGGTACGAGCGGCCGGGCCGGCCCCTTGCGCCGGCGTGTCGAGGCATCGTCGTTCACCGCGACGACGAGGACATCACCGAGCTGCCGAGCAGCCTGGAGATACCGGACATGACCGATGTGCAGGAGGTCGAAATGGCCGTTGGTGAGGACGATGCGCTTGCCATCCTGTCGGAGTCGCATACCCAGCTCTTCGAGTAGCGCATATGGAACGATCGTTCCCATTCGACTCTCTCCTCGTTCCCTGCTGTACCGATCGGTCAAACACCTCAACAGCGCCGGTGTCCGAAGAACACCTTGCGTGAGGCGGCTACTCAGCCGCGTCCTTCACGACTTTGCCACAAAAGCGCAATCCCTCTGCAATAGTTGCCGAATCGCCGAACACATACTGAAGAACTGAGTGGAATGGAATGACACCGTGCTCAATTATGCGATCAGTCGGCTGATTCGTGCGATTCTGACCGTTTGGCTGGCCGTCACCGCAGTATTCGTTGGACTTCGCCTCTCGGGTGATCCCGCACAGGCTTTGCTGGGACCGGAGGCATCGAGTGAGTCCGTAGCCGCCTTGCGGCGAGCATGGGGATTGGACGATCCGATTGCCGTCCAGTATGGACGATACGTGTGGCGTCTCGCGCACGGCGACTTCGGCCTTTCGCTGCGGGAACGCCGACCGGCCACAGCAGTGGTTCTGCAGCGAGTGCCCGCAACCATCCAGCTGGGATTGAGTGCGCTCGGGCTGGCGACCGTCGTCGGCGTCGCACTCGGCACTCTCGCTGCGTTCCGAGCTGGGCGGACTCTCGATCGGCTCATCGTCGCTTTCGCTGCGCTCGGGCAGGGGACACCGAATTTTGTCCTCGGACTCCTTCTTATCCTCTTATTCACTTACTATTTAGGTCTCATGCCCAGTGGGGGTCGTGAAGCGGCAACGAGCTTGATCCTCCCCACCATCACCCTCGCCAGTTTCAGCACCGCCAGTCTCACGCGGTTTACTCGCTCAGCACTCCTCGAGGTGTTGCGTGCCGACTATGTGCGCACCGCCCTTGCGAAGGGGCTTTCCCCCAGACGAGTGCTGGTCGACCACATCGGGCGCAACGCTGCGTTGACAGTCGTCACTGTGCTGGGGTTGCAGCTCGCTGTCGCCATCGCCGGCGCAGTAGTCACCGAAACGATCTTCGCCTGGCCCGGAATGGGCAGGCTGATCGCCGACGCCGCACAGCTTCGGGACTTCCCGGTCGTCCAGTTCGGAGTCTTCCTCATCGTTCTTTCCGTGGTGACGATCAACCTGTTGACTGACCTAACATACGGCTTTCTCGATCCACGCATCCGGGAGAGGTGAGGCACTATGGCACTGCACACGGCTGTGCATTCCCGAGTGAGCGGAGCATCCCTGCGCACCGGAGCACGGCGCCCCCGTCGCCGCCGCGTACCACTCACGACCATTGCAGCGTCGTCCTGGCTTGGTTGCCTACTGGTACTTGCCTTCCTGCAACCGTTCCTACCGCTCCCGAGCGCCACGAACCAGGACTTGCTCGCGCGCTTGACCCCGCCCTTGGGGTTCGGCGGCACGGCTAACCACCTACTGGGCACTGACCATCTCGGCCGCGACCTGCTCACGCGTATCCTCGCCGGAACGCGTATTTCCGTCTCGCTCGCCCTGCTCGGGATGCTCATCAGCGCAACCATTGGTACCGTCCTGGGCACCATCGCAGGATACCGCCGTGGACTGATCGACGAGATCGTCAGCTTTTTCGTCGACGTCTCGCTTGCCGTGCCATTCATCGTGATCGCACTGGTGGCACTCACGCTCTTCGGCACCGGCTTGTCCGTTTTGATCCTGTTACTCGGCCTGAGCGGCTGGGAGCAATACGCCCGAGTGGCCCGCGCTAATACCCTGCACCTGAGTCAGGAGCTGTACGTTGTCGCTGCACGCGGCCTCGGAGCGAGCTGGAGTCGCATCCTGTTTCGTCACATCCTGCCGAATCAGCTTGCTCCGCTCCTGGTAATGGCGACTCTCCATCTCACGAGCCTGGTGCTCCTGGAGTCCTCGCTCAGCTTTCTCGGGCTCGGGGTACAGCCACCGACACCGAGCCTCGGCAATCTCCTCGGCGAAGCACGCAGCTACCTCCAGGTTTCATGGTGGCTTCCTCTTTTCCCGGGCCTCACGCTCGTGTTGCTCACCGTGTCGTTCAACGAACTCGGCGACTGGATCCGTGACGTGACGGACCCACGCACCCGTCAGTCATGACCCCAGTGAGTGTCCCGAAACCCGAAAGGAGGTATCGCAAAGGCAGCGAACGAGTTCGCGCGAGTGAAACCGGAATGAAGATGGACGGGCGAGAAGGGGGGTTGTCATGAACACGCTCCAGCTGTCACTGCTCGGTCGCGGACTGACTCGGCGGAGACTGCTCACGGCCAGCCTCGCACTGGGTAGCACGCTGCTCGCCGCGTGCGGCAATCAGGCTGACCAGTCAGGAACCGTACCGACCACACCGCCACCGACCATACCATCGACATCGACCGGACAATCCGGAACCACGGTACCTTCCCCCACTCCGACACGCACAACAACGGGACCAGCTGTCCTGGCACAACGCCCAGAACTCCGCATTGCCGTACAGGGACTCCCTCCCAACCTCGATCCACACCAGCAACTGTCGAATGTCGGCACCCGCGTGACATACTCCATTTTCGACTATTTGATCCGACGCGACTTCCTTTCTGGACCGCAACCAGGAACGGGGTTCGAGCTCGTCCCGTGGGTCGCTCGTGCTTGGCGGCGCATCGACGACCTGACGATCGAGTTCGAGTTGCGCGATGACGTCACATTCCATGACGGGACGAAACTGACTGCAGACGATGTCGTCTTCACGTTCGAACGGCTCCTGCAGAACACGCCGGATCCGCTCCGCGAGGCAGCGAGCTATTTCAGCACGGTCGCTGAGGTCACCGCGTTGGACGCGTCGCGGGTTCGCTTCGTCACCAAATACCCTGATCCAGTCTTCGAAAAGCGGATCTCCTCCTGGGGGGGCTGGCTCCTGCCACGGGCAGCATATGAACGGCTCGGCATGGACGAGTTCGCTCGAAAGCCGATCGGCACCGGGCCCTACCGCGTGGCGGAGTTCGTGCCAGATGAGCAACTGGTCCTCGAACCACACGACGCGTACTTCGGCGGGAAGCCGACCGCCTCGCGCATCATCTTCCGGGTTGTTCCTGAAATCCAGGCAAGGGTGACCGCACTCCTCTCTGGTGAGGTCAATCTCATCACGAATGTCCCTCCGGATCAGCTTCCCGTACTGCAGCGATCATCCGAGATTATTGTTCGCAGTATCCCCCTCGCGAACTGCCATGTGCTGCGCTTCAATTGCAACCATCCCGTCCTGATGGACAAACGGCTCCGTCAGGCCCTCACGCTCGCGATCGACCGGGAGCTTCTCGTGAAGACGCTCTGGAACGGCCAGGCTGTGCTCATGCGGAGCCACCAGTTCGAGGACTACGGCCCACTCTACAACCCGCAGCGTCCCTACCTACCATACGACCCTGAGCGAGCGAAGCAACTGGTCGCTGAGTCCGGCTACGACGGGAGCAGAATCCGCTACAACAACAAGCCAGGCTACTACACCCTCGGAAACGAAGCAGCCCAGGCGATCACCGCAATGTGGCAGCAGATCGGTCTCAACGCTGAAGTTCAGCTGATCGACTGGGCTGACCTGCCGAAAGAAGAGCGCATGGTCGGATCATGGTCGAACTCCAATTATCTGGCAGACCCCGAAGGCGCATTCTGGTTGCGATGGGGTCCCGGTACAGCGACCCTGCGGGACTGGTGGTCACCAGAGAATCCGCGTTTCAACGAGTTGGGTGAGCAGCAGCGACGAACACTCGACCAGGAATTTCGTTATCGGGCCTTCCAGGAAGCCCTCGATATTTGGGAAGACGAAGCGCCTGGCACAGTATTGTGGATACCGATCGAGCACTATGCCATGAAGCGAACGGTACAGTGGACGCCTTGCAGTTTTTATTACATGGATCTTCGACCAGATACCCTAACCTTCGCATGACTCCAGCTGGGCATTCACGCTGAGCTGAGAGGGAACCGATGATGAGCGAAGTCGAACGAGTCCTGATCCTCGTTCTCGATGGTCTACGGCCAGACCTCGTCAACCGAGAGACAATGCCGTTTCTCTGTGCACTGGAACGACAAGGGATACTACTCGTACGGTATCTGGCAGCCTATCCGCCACACACACGGGTGCAAGTCACGACGATGGCCACCGGCTGCTATCCAGGACTGCACGGGATTGTCTCGAACCTGATGGTGCTCGATGAGCGCGGAGAGGACGGGCTGCTCGACACGAGTGACTTCCGCCAGATCCAGGAGCTCGACAGCGCGACCAACGGCAGAGCAGTTTTGCGCGCTCCACTGGCCGATCTCCTTGCTACCCATGGCCGGCGACTTGCTGTTGCCGCCACCGGCTCGACCGGATCGACCTGGCTGTGGGCGCGAACGCAGCCCTTCCGCATCGTCAATCCGCGCAGCACGTTCGGAGTCCCCGATTTGGCCGCACTCCGCGCGAAGCTCGGTGAGCCTCCGGATCCGAACAGACCATCGGTGGACCTCATCCACTACGCATTGGCAGCCGCGCGTGATCTCTTTCTGCCCGATCCCGAGATCGCTGTCACTGTGGTGTGGCTCCATGAACCCGATGCCACGTTCCACTTCTCAGGGCTCGGTAGCCCGGAAGCCGTGAACACCCAGCGAGTTCTCGACCAGGCCCTCGAGAGATTCTTCGAAGACCTCAGTGCACGTGGTCTCCTGGATAACCTCCTCGTCTTCGTCCTCTCCGATCACGGGCACTCGACTCCGGTGCACCGGCGCTCGTTGCGTGAACTCCTCCGCGCTGCACCACCCATCCCGGTCCTGCAACACCTGGTTCCAGCTGCCGACTTCCTCTTTCGGCAGCCAGGCTCACCACTGCCCCGCGGAGCTGACCTCGTTCCACTCGTCGAGTGGCTGCTTCAGCAACCGTGGGTGGGTATCGTCTTCGCTCATCCCGAACTGGCTACCGACCTCCCTGGAGTACTCGACGTCGGAGCTCTGTGGGGTAACGAGGTCGATCGAGCAGCACTGGCACGACTTCCTGTTCTCGGAGTCAGTCCAGCCTGGGATGCCACACCCAACACTTTTGGCATTCCGGGAACTGTAGCCGCGTTGACCGAGCAGGTCGCCCTGCGCTCAACGCACGGATCAGGCTCGCCGTTCGACTTGCACGCTTATGCGCTGCTGCTCGGTCCTGGTGTTCGAACCGGTGCCCAGAGCATGATCCCCGCAGGCGTGATCGATATTGTCCCCACCATCGCAGCAGCACTCGGGCTGGACACGTTGGGAGAGTTGAGTGGGCGTGTGCTCCGAGAGGCCTTCGAGCCCGATTGGCAACCACCGATCAACGGCCAGATCACACGACCAACGTCCGATCGCTACCTGCGTGGGCTGCAGGTCGAGCACACCTTCTATTTGGGTGAGCTCTCGGGTAGCCAATCCATGGAGCAGGAATAGGCGAACAAGACTGCTCACCAGGCCATTCTCGTCGACTCCAGCAAGGCCTGAAACGCAATCGAGCGAGATCCAACGAGTGTGACTCGATAGCCTTCCCGAATTCGACACTCGAGCAGCTCGCCGGCTCCTCTCCTCATCGTTCCGCCGGGCTACCTCGTGCTGCCCCCGATCGAGCGTTGCTACGCACGCAGGCAACGCCGGATAGCGAGCGCCTCGCGGAGGCGGCGCGCATCGGCAACGGCATGGGCGAAGGCGTCATTGTTGAAATAGACGTAGCCGGGGCGATCGGCCCACTCGGCGAGGCGACTCGCCAGCCGCTCGATCTCATCGTCCGTCAACCCGATGTCAAAGAGACCACTATGCACCCGTACGTAACAGAGCGGGCCTGGAGGCACGAAATCGTCCGGTGTCGGGTGTCCTCCACCGTATGCGAGCACGACCGTTCCCCCCGCGTCAGCGATCAGGTCACTGACCGCAGGGACGAACCAGCTCGGATGCCGGAACTCGAACGCGAACGGGTGGCCCGCCGGAAGCAGTGAGAGGAACGCCTGCAGCCGCGCGATGTCACAGCCGAACCCTGGCGGTAGTTGAAAGAGAAGCGGACCGCATGCCGTACCGAGGCCGCCGATCGCCTCGAGAAACCGCCGAAGTTCGTCTGCCGCATCGGCGAGTCGCCGCACATGCGTGATCGTCCGCGGCGCCTTCACCGCGAAGACGAAGCCGGGACGCTGGGCAGCAACTCGTGCCCACTCCTCGAAACGCTTCCGCGCCGGAAGACGGTAAAAGGTGACGTTCAGTTCGACTGTGGCAAACTCGCGGATATAGAAGGGAAACCAGTCCCATCGGGGAAGATCCGGGGGATAAAAGCGTCCACGCCAGTGCTGATACGACCAACCGGAGGTTCCGACAAGATACATCGCTGCACCCAGACAACGAGCCTGCGTCCAGTCCAGCGTACCAGTTCGCACGGGAGGTGGGGAGACCGATGAGCGCACACGACGAGTTCGTCCATCTCCAGGTGATCGTCCCAGGACAACACGTCTACCTCGGTCCCATACGCCGCGACCTCGCTCCGGTCTACCAACGCTGGATGAACGATCTCGAGGTTTCGCGCACGCTCACCGCACACTGGCGCGTTCCCTTCACTGTCGAAGACGAAATCGAGTGGTTCGAGCAAGCGCGGCGCGACCCGACTCGGCGCGTCTTCACCATCTACGAACGGCCTGACGATCGCCCGGTCGGCAACGCGGAACTGTTCGGTATCGACTTCGCCGTCGGCACCGCTGAAGTCGGCATCGTCATCGGCGAACGGAGCGTCTGGGGCCGAGGCTACGCGACCGAAGCACTGCAACTGCTCCTCGACTTCGGCTTCACCGTGCTCGGACTGCACCACATCTGGCTCCGCTACTATGCATCCAATGAGCGGGCACGAGCAGTCTATGACCGGGTCGGGTTCCGCGAAGTCGGCCGCCTGCGGCAAGCCACCAAGATCGGGCCGCATCGCGATGACGTCGTGATCATGGACATACTCGCGAGCGAGTTTCGTAGCCCGGTCTTGGCTGCCAAGCTGCATCTCCCAAAGCCCGACCATTGAACGATGACCGCGCCTGGCAGGGTATACTGACAAACGATCCAGGGTCAGTCAGCAGGGCACTGCTGCCGTGATTCCCTGGAACCGTACCCGGCCGAACCGGGACGAACGCGAGGTGACCGGCGCAATGCGAGTCGCGGACTTGTTCCAGCCTGCGCCGGACGCCGATTCCGAGGAACAGCTCTGGCTCGGATGCCCGATGCTGAAGAAGCTGACCTATCAGCCGAAACGGGGTCGGAAACGAGTGACGGTCATGCGATGCGCCCTTGGGTATGCACTCAATACACCGGAGGCGATCGACCGTTGCCGGCAAACGCCCGGTCCACATCGGTGCTGGCAATGTCAGGAACAGCGCGAGGCGATGCTGATTCGCGATCCGGAGGGCAGTCGAGCCTGAACCCGGAGTCGGACTCCGGCGAATCACCGAGCAGCCGCCTGGTGCGCACCAGGCGGCTGCTCGTCCATCTGTGAGCGACTTCTGCAATCGGAGCGGGATGTGCTGTGCGTACCCTGCCCCTCATCGTGGTGATCGAGCCCGAATGGCCGACACGGTCGTATCTGCGGGCCGAACTGGAGGAACTCGGCTACGAGATCCTGGTCTTCGACCACCCTCTCGAAGCAGCACGCGCGCTGCTCGAGTGGGGATTCCAGCCGAGCCTCGTCCTCGTCGACCTCAGTCGTGACGGCTCGCTCCTGTCGTACGTCAACCACCTCCTCGCGCAGTCACCCGAGGCACACCTCGTCCTGATCACGAGTCCCTTGCGAGCGGTCCCTGAACACCTTCAGCAACGTGCGGAGCGGATACTCCAGCGCCCGGTGTCGGTGCACGAGATCGTCGAGGCGATCAGGAAGCTCGTTCCGCCTCCGTTCACCGAGCGTTAAGGTTCCGCGAACCCAGAGATAACGTTCGCTCCATACACTGACGGCGAGAGCGAGACGGAGGCTGGTCAGTGAATCGAACCGTCGAGCGAGACCCGATGCAGGCGCACCAACCGAGCGCGCAGCGCCGGATCCTGGTCGTGGAAGATGACCCGACACTGGTGCAGATTCTGACCTATAGTCTGCAGCAACGCGGGTACAGCGTCTGGTCTGCACAGGAAGGCCGGCAGGCCATCATGCTCGCCCGCACGGTGCGGCCCGACGTGATCATCCTCGACCTCATGCTCCCCGGCATCGACGGTCGCGACGTCTGCCGACTCATCCGCAAGTGGTCGAATGCCCCGATTCTCGTCCTGACGGCTCGCGACAGCGAAGACGATATCGTCGCACTCTTCCAGGCTGGAGCCGACGATTACGTCACGAAGCCGTTCCGGACACGAGAGCTGTTCGCCCGAATCGAGGCACTGCTACGACGCTCTGGCGAGCCGGCACCCGGGTCAGTGCTCACAGCCGGCACGCTCGTCATCTTTCGCGACGAGCATCGGGTGGTCTTTCGCGGGCGCGAGATCCAGCTTGCGCCGCGCGAGTTTGCCTTACTGGCAGCGCTAGTCGAACGTGCCGGGCGTGTCTGTACCCGGCAGGAATTGCTGGATCTGGTCTGGGGACAGGACGTCGTCGATCTCCGTAACGTCGATGTCCACATCCACCGGATCCGCGAGGCGCTGGGAGGGGAGGATGATGGATCGCAGCTGATTCGTACGGTTCACGGGATCGGCTATCGGTTCGTACCAGAAATAACCGTCGAGGAGAGAACGATCGAGGAGGGATCGACCGATGACACAGTCATTCAGTAGACGACAACTGCTCGCCCGCTTCGCCGCACTCGGGCTGGCCGTTCCCGCAGCGAGCGCCCTGATGGCAGCCTGCGGCGGCAGTGGAGCGACACCGACGCCGACAGCCGCTACCGGTGGACAGACGCCAGCAGCGGGAGCGACGGCGACGCAGCCGCCGGCCGAGCTGAGCGGAACGATCGCGATCGACGGCTCGAGCACCGTCTTCCCGATCTCGGAGGCGGTCGCAGAAGAGTTTCAGAAGCGCTACCGCAATGTGAAAGTGACCGTCGGTATCTCCGGGACAGGCGGCGGCTTCAAGAAGTTCTGCAATAAGGAGACCGATATCTCCGATGCCTCGCGGCCGATCAAGGACACGGAGCTTCAGGCCTGTGAGCAGAATGGGCGCGAGTTCATCGAGCTGCCGGTCGCCTTCGACGGACTGGCCGTGGTCGTGAATCCGCAGAACGACTGGGTCGACTACCTGACGGTCGAAGAGCTGAACCTGATCTGGAAGCCGGAGTCCCAGGGCGTGATCACGCGCTGGAACCAGGTGCGGCCGAACTGGCCCGATGCACCGCTCAACTTGTATGGCGCCGGTACCGACTCGGGGACGTTCGACTACTTCACTGAGGCCATCAACGGCAAGTCAGGGGCGAGTCGCGGTGACTACACGGCTTCCGAGGATGACAACGTGCTCGTCCAGGGTGTGGCGGGAGACAAGTACGCGCTCGGCTACTTCGGCCTGGCGTATGCCGAGGAGAATGCTGGTCGCGTGAAAGTCGTCCCGATCGTCAACCCGAAGACGGGCCAGCCGGTCGAGCCGAACCTCGAGACGGTCAAGACGGGCCAGTACCAGCCCCTTTCCCGTCCGCTCTTCATCTACGTGGCAGCCGACCAGGCCGATCGCCCCGAGGTGCAGGCATTCGTCGAGTTCTACCTGCAGAACGCCGGCACGCTGGCCGAGGAAGTCGGGTACATTCCGCTCCCTGACGAGGCTTATCAGCTGGCACTCGAGCGCTTCCGGGCACGGAAGACCGGGTCGGTCTTCCAAGGAGTCGAAGTCGGTGTTTCGATCGAGGACGTGCTCAAGCGTGAAGAGTAGCTTCCGAGGATCGCGCGCGAACGGGTACAATCCGCGAGGGGGAGCAAGGCCGATCGCTCCTCCTCGCGGCCGATCGTTACCCGGTGAGGTGAGACGGTGACGACCGAGCCGACTCCGGTAACGATAACAACGCCGATCGACCGGCGAGCGTGGGTGGAACGTGTCCTGACCGGGACACAACGGGTCGACCGGATCCGCCAGGTTCGCGAGTCGATCATTCTCGCTCTGCTTTTCCTCGCCGCTCTGGTCTCCATCGCGACCACGATCGGCATCATCTATACGCTGGCGATCGAGACGTTCCATTTCTTCCAGCGTGTCTCGATCGTCGAGTTCCTGACCGATACACAATGGACACCACTCTTTACCGACAAGCATTTCGGGATCTGGCCGCTTTTGACGGCGACACTCGTCGTCTCGGCGATCGCGATGCTCGTTGCCCTGCCGCTGGGCCTCCTGGCTGCGATCGGACTCTCCGAATACGCGTCGCCGCGATTGGCAGCGATCGTCAAGCCGATTCTCGAAATCTTGGCCGGCGTCCCGACGGTCGTCTACGGCTACTTCGCGCTGCTCTTCGTGACACCGCTCTTGAAACGGTTCGTTCCCCAGCTGGAGGTCTTCAACGCGCTCTCGGCCGGCCTTGTCATGGGTATCATGATCCTCCCGCTGGTCGCCTCGCTGTCGGAAGATGCGATGCGCGCCGTCCCGCAGAGCCTGCGAGAAGGTGCTTACGCGCTGGGAGCGACTAAGCTCGAAGTCGTCTGGCGCGTCGTGGTACCGTCGTCCCTCTCGGGTATCGTCGCTGCCTTCATCCTCGCCGTCTCGCGAGCGATCGGCGAGACGATGATCGTGGCGATCGCAGCGGGACAAGTTCCGCGCTTCACCCTGAACCCGCTGGTCGCGATGGAGACGATGACGGCCTACATCGTCCAGGTCAGCCTCGGCGATACCCCGCACGGAACGCTGGAGTACCAGACGATCTTCGCCGTCGGAACGACGCTCTTCGTGATCACCATGGCCTTGAATCTCTTGAGTTACCGCTTCCTCCAGCGCTTCCGGGAGGTCTACGAGTGACAGCCGAACGCTCGATCGACCGCGAGTTCGAACCGCGACTCACCCTCCGCAAGCGACTGGGAACGCTTTTCGGCATCCTCAGTGCCGCGGCGATCGTGATCGGACTGACGACGCTGGGCGTGCTCATCGCCGATGTGGTTCGCGACGGCTGGCATGTGCTCTCGTGGGACTTCTTGACTAGCTTCCCGTCGCGACGCCCCGAACAAGCTGGTATCCGATCCGCACTGGTCGGAACGCTGTACCTCCTCGTGCTCGTCGCGATCATCGCGTTTCCACTCGGGGTCGCCGCTGCCCTCTATCTCGAAGAGTTCGCACCGAAGAACCGGCTGACCGCGATCATCGAGGTCAATCTCTCCAATCTCGCAGCGGTTCCTTCGATCGTGTACGGTCTTCTCGGACTCGGCGTGTTCGTGCGCACCTTCATGCTCGGCCGCAGCCTCCTCGCGGGAGCACTGACGCTGAGCCTGCTCGTCCTCCCGATCATCATCATCGCCTCGCGCGAAGCGCTGCGCGCGGTGCCGCCGTCCATCCGCGAAGCTGGACTGGCGCTCGGCGCCTCACGCTGGCAGACGGTGCGGCATTTTGTCCTGCCGGCGGCGTTCCCCGGCATCCTCACCGGGACGATCCTGGCTCTGGCCCGCGCGATCGGCGAGACCGCACCGCTCATCACGATCGGCGCGCTCACCTACGTCGCCTTCACCCCCAAGAGCATCTTCGATCCGTTCACCGTTCTCCCGATCCAGATCTTCAACTGGATTTCGCGTCCACAGCCAGCTTTCCACGAGCGGGCAGCGGGCGGCATCATCGTGTTGCTCGTTGTCCTCCTGGCTTTCAACGGTCTGGCGATCCTCTTGCGTGCTCGTTTGCAACGGCGCATCCGGTACTGACGAGGGACACAGCGATGACCGTCACCGAACAGGCCCAGCGTTATATCGTCCAACCACGCGAGCCAGCTGCACTCCGGATCGAGCGGCTGAGCGTCTGGTACGGCCGTCACCAGGCGATCCGCGACGTCACGTTCACCATCCCTGCTCGCCGCATCACCGCGATCATCGGGCCCTCCGGCTGCGGCAAGAGCACGCTGCTGCGAGCGCTCAACCGGATGCACGACCTCACTCCGGAAGCCCGCGTCGAAGGCTCCGTCCGGTGGGGCGACATCGACCTCTATGCACCATCGAGCGACCCGGTCTGGGTGCGCCGGCACATCGGCATGATCTTCCAGAAGCCGAATCCCTTTCCGAAGAGTATCTTCGAGAACGTGGCCTTCGGCCTGCGCGTCAACGGCTATCGTGGCGACCTGGCCGCACGTGTCGAGGAAGCGCTCCGCAAGGCAGCGCTCTGGGACGAGGTGAAGGACAAGCTGAACCAGAACGCGCTGACGCTCTCCGGCGGCCAGCAACAGCGGCTCTGCATCGCCCGGGCGATCGCGCTGGAACCGGAGATTCTCTTGATGGACGAGCCGTGTTCGGCGCTCGATCCGGTCGCGACGATGCGGATCGAAGACCTCATGCTGGAACTCGCCGATACGTACACGATCGTCATCGTGACGCACAATATGCAACAAGCATCTCGCGTCTCGCATTACACGGCCTTCATGCTGGCTGGCGAGGACCGTGTCGGGGAACTCATCGAATACGCACCGACGCGCGAACTCTTTCTGCGGCCGCGCGATCGACGCACTGAGGACTACATCACTGGCCGCATCGGCTGAATCGGAAGCGACGGAGGCCCCGATGTCCGACCCGATCACCACCCTGACCGGCGCCCAAGCAGCACGCGCAGAAGCTGCGCGGGAAACGGCTCCAGCGGTCAACGCCGCCAGCATGGAAGTGGAGCATCTCTCGGCTTTCTACGGGCGCTTCCAGGCACTCGACGACATCACGCTGCCGATTCATCCCGGCGCGGTGACGGCCGTCATCGGCCCTTCCGGATGCGGCAAGTCGACGTTCATTCGCTGTCTGAACCGGTTGCACGAACTCACGCCGGGTGCACGGGTCACCGGCAGCGTCCGCCTGGAAGGTATCGATATCTACCAGCCGGGCATCGACGCGGCCCGCGTGCGGCAGCTCGTCGGCATGGTGTTCCAGAAACCGAACCCTTTCCCGACGTTGTCGATCTACGACAACGTCCTGGCCGGTGTCCGCCTGCACCGCCCCCGACTCTCCCGCGCCGAGGCCGACGAGATCGTCGAACGGAGCCTCCGCGCAGCTGCGCTGTGGGACGAAGTGAAGGACAAACTCAAGGCCCCGGGCGGCTCGCTCTCGGGCGGCCAGCAGCAGCGGCTCTGCATCGCCCGGGCACTGGCAGTCGAACCACTGGTGCTCCTCATGGACGAGCCGACCAGTGCGCTCGACCCGATCGCGACGTACCGAATCGAGGAACTCATCTGGGAACTCAAGCAGCGGTACACGATCGTCATCGTCACGCACAACATGCAGCAAGCCGCTCGGATCGCCGATTACGTTGCCTTCCTGCTCGCCGGAGAGGAACGAACCGGTCGGCTGATCGAGTTCGATACGGCACAGCGCATCTTCACCAATCCGAAGCGGAAGGAAACGGAAGACTACATTACCGGCAAGATCGGCTAGGAAGCGGCATCGCGTTACGGTACACTTGTCGCACTCGGCGTCTACTCGAGCCCCGCGCGTCCTTCCGGTTCGTGTGCCTTCACGAAGGTGAGGCGAGACCATGGTGATCAGAGCTCGCGCAGAGTTCGAACGCGATCTCCAGTTGCTCCGCCAGGATGTCCTGAACCTGGGCAGCATGGTCGAGAAGGCGGTCGAACGTGCAGTGGAAGCGCTCAAGCGGTACGACGTCGCGCTCGCACAGAACGTGATCGATCACGACCGCGAGATCGACGAGCGGAGCTATGCGCTCGAGGAACGAGCGCTTCTTCTCATCGCGACCCAACAGCCGATGGCGACCGACCTCCGCATCATCGCGGCGACCTTGTTCATCATCAGCGAGCTGGAGCGGATCGGTGACTACGCGGAGGGATTGGCGAAGATCGCCATCCGGTTGAGCGCCTGGCCACCGCTCAAACCGCTGATCGACATTCCCCGGATGGCAGAGATCTCGATCGATATGTTGCGCCAGGCACTCGACGCATTTATCGAGATGGATCTCGAGCGATGCCGCGCCATCTGGCGGCGCGACGACGAGGTCGACGGGCTCTACGACCAGGTGTACCGGGAACTGCTCACCTACATGATGAGCGACCCACGCACGATCGAGCGGGCGACGCTGCTCCTCTGGGCAGCCCACAATCTGGAGCGGATCGCCGACCGGGTGACGAACATCTGCGAGCGTGTCGCGTTCGTCATCACCGGTGACCCGCGGGCTCTCGTCAGCCCAGCCGAACCGGATTATCCTGGTGAGCGTGGAGCGGAGTACGACGTCGAGTGACGAGAGGAGTGCGCGATGTTGTGGGCCGCGGTCATCCGCTACGGGAACCCGGAGAAGATCCAGGAAGTGCGTCCCACTCACCGGCAGTACCTCGCTTCGCTGCGCGAGCAGGGCAAACTCTGGGCTTCCGGCCCCTTCGAGGACGATAGCGGAGCGCTCATCATCTACCAGGCTGACTCGGAAGCGGAAGCCCGCAAGCTGATTCAGAGTGACCCGTTTTACGAAGCCGGTGTCTTCCAGGAGATCGTGCAGCTCAAGCCCTGGCGAATCGTCTTCACGCCGCCTCCGGCGTGACCACCCCGCCAACCCACGTAACGGACACGGCACCGGACAGTGCAGAGGGAGTCGCTCGGCGAAACACGCTGCCTGGAGGGCCACGATGGCAACCGAAACGGGTATCCGAACCTACCAGCTCCTGATCGACGGCCAGTTCGTCCCGGCGGCGAGCGGAGAAACCTTTCCGACTTACAACCCAGCCACCAACGAGGTCATCGGCTACGTCGCCAAAGCTGGCCGCGAGGATGTCGACCGAGCCGTCCGTGCTGCCCGGCGGGCCTTCGACGAGGGGCCATGGGGACGCATGACGCCGAACGAGCGCGCCCGGCGGCTCCGCAAGGTCGCCGAGATCTTGCGCGATCGGCTCGACGAACTGGCCCGGCTGGAAACGCTCAACTGCGGCAAGATCATCGTCGAGTCCCGCATGGACATCGTAGCCGCAGCGAACTGCTTCGAGTACTACGCGAATCTCACGGGACAGATCTGGGGCGAGACGATCCCGATGAACGGGCCGCTCCTCGATTACACCGTCCGTGAGCCATACGGAGTGTGCGGCCAAATCATCCCCTGGAACTTTCCTATCCTCATGGCCGCCTGGAAGCTCGCCCCGGCCCTCGCGGCTGGGAACACCGTCGTCCTCAAGCCGGCCAGCTACACCCCGATCACCGCGCTCGTGCTCGGGCAAATCTGTCTCGAGGCCGGAATTCCGGAGGGCGTCGTCAACGTCGTCACCGGCCCGGGGAGCGAGGTCGGAGCAGCCATCTGCGAACACCCGCTGGTCGACAAGATCGCCTTCACCGGCGAGACCGAGACCGGTCGCGAAATCCTCCGTTTGAGCGCCGGCACAATCAAGAAGGTCTCGCTGGAGCTCGGCGGCAAGTCACCCAATATCGTTTTCCCCGATGCCGATCTCGAAGAAGCAGTCAACGGCTCGCTCTTCGCGATCTTCTCCAATGCCGGTCAGCGCTGCACGGCACGGACGCGGCTCTTGCTGCACGAGTCGATCCATGACCAGTTCATGGACGAGTTCCTCCGCAAGGCTGCCCAGCTCCGCATCGGTGACCCGCTGGACGAAAACACCCAACTCGGGCCGCTCGTCTCACGCCGTCAGTGTGAACGCGTTCTGAGTTATGTCGAACGCGCCAAGTCCGAAGGGGCCATGCTGCGCCTCGGCGGCAAGCGCCCGGACAATCCTGCACTGCAACAAGGGAACTTCGTCGAACCGACCATCTTCGACGAGGTGCAGCCGCACATGACGATCGCGCGGGAGGAGGTGTTCGGTCCCGTTCTCTCCGTCATTCCGTTCCGGAGCGAGGACGAAGCGGTCGAAATCGCCAATGCGACGATCTACGGGCTGGCTGCCACGATCTGGACGAACGACATCAAGCGAGCGCACCGGCTCGCAGCACGGATCAAGGCCGGCAACATCAGCATCAACTACCCGGTGGTGAATCCACCCGAAGCGCCCTTCGGCGGGTTCAAGCAGAGCGGCATCGGCCGCGAACTTTCGCGCCATGCCCTCGATCTCTACACGCAGGTCAAGAACGTGGTCGTCGGGCTCAGCGAGCAGCGGTTCGACTGGTACGGCAACTGGCCACCGGGACGCTGAGTCCCCGCACCGGGTCGTTCAGGGAGCGAGGAAGGCCGGCCAGCCCGCTGCCGTGAGGCGCTGCTCGCGCTCGAGGTAACGCAAGACGGTGTGAATGTACGTCCCGTGGCTCCAGCTGAGCGGGCTGACTGACAGTGGCTCGCCGGTTTCGGGATGCACCTGCTCGGCCAGGACACCGCTGGGCAGTGCGTGCCGCGCTGTCCACTCGAGGAGTTCGAGCGCGTGACCGAGCTCGCTCGGCGAACTCGCCCGCGCGATGTACCAGTCGGCAAGCCATAAGGTGCAGATGAACCAAGGATTGCCCGGGATCCGTTCGATATCGCGGCTCATCTGGTAGTAGTAGTCGTCCTCGTAGCGCGCGACGCCACCGATCGGTGTCTTCACCCAGAGCCGCTCCTCGACCGCGCGCATGGTGGCGGTCATCCGCGGATCGCGAGCGGGGAACACGTCGAACAGGAAAAGACCAGCCAAGCTCGCATCCAGCGTCGGATCAGGATGAATTTCACCGTTCGGTTCCACAGTTAGCATGCGGACGAAACGCCCGAGCTCCGGACGATAGAGAAACTGCTCCGCCGCTCGGCGGATATCATCGGCGGCTCGTCGCCACGTTTCGGCGAACGGATCGTCGCCAAAAATGCGCGCCAGCTCCGCCGCTGCCCGCAGGCCGGCCACGACCGACGCGACCGTGAAGGCATGGATGCCACGCCGCTCTTCCCAGAGGTCATAGGAGGGCGCGGGAAGCCCTGTGACTGGATCGCGGTAGGAGGCGAGAAAGCGTGCACAGGGAACGACGACCGGACTGTACAGCGAGCGCAAGAGCTCCAGATCACGCGTCTTGCGGTAATACAGCCAGAGGGTGACGAGGACGAGTGCCGTGCTGTCTTCCTGAATCGGGAACTGGAGTTCGCCGTTCGGCCCTGCCCAGGGATGCCAGCTCGAACCGGCCGATCCGTCCGGATTGTACTTGTGGAGAAAGAACCCGTACTGCGTGACCAGTTCCCCCATGAAGAGGAGAAAGCGACGGGCCAGCTCCGGGTAGCCGGCTTCCAGGAGCGCGTTCGCGATCAGCGCGCCGTCACGCGGCCAGACGTAGCTGTAGGTATCGCGACCGAAGTGCAAGATGTCGGAGTCGTTGGCCGCCACGATCGCTCCACCATCGTCGATCTGCGTCCGCAGGATCAGCAAGCTCTGGCGATAGAGCCGCTGGAGCGCCGGTGGGAGCGTCTCCAGCCGCGGGGGATCCGGTTGCACCCAGCTCTGCCAGTAGCGGCGGACACGGGTGAGCAGCTGTTCCGGGCCTTGTTGCAGCACGACCTGATGGATGCGCGAGACGTCAGCGAAACGCAAGCCGGCAGCCATCCAGAAGGTCGCCGTTGCGCTCCCGTGGGCGGGAACCGCCAGTTCCAGTCCACCGATCGAGTCGACCGACCCCTGCGCGATCGGGTTGCCGCTCAGTTCACCGTCTTCGGCATCGCGCCAGGCCCCTTCGTGCCCGCGGAACGCCTTGTTGCCGCACGCGAAGAAGTGGTACCCCGGCTGCTCACCGGCCCAGCCGGAGAACCAGAAGTACCGCTTGCCCTTGTAATGCACGAGTGCCCGCGCAGCCGGCTCGTAATAGGCAGTTTCGCCGTCCGCATAACCCCAGAGATAGCCGTCGAAATGCAGGAACAACCGCACGCAACGATCGGTCCCCCGTTCGTCCAGCACCTCGACCTGGCGGATCCAGAGATCGTGCTCCAGCGCGACCGCATCGTGACACACCAGGGTGAGCCCCAAACGTGGGTGGCGCAGGCGAACATCGGTGACGAGCGTGCCATCCTCGTAGCGCAGCTTCCGTTCCCACCCTTCGTCGGACAACCACGCGAACTCGCCGTCACACCAGATACCGAAGCGATTCAAACGGCCTTGCGTATGGTTCTCTTGGCCCACGCGTGGATAATAGACATCGCGCAGAGTATAGGTACGATCGAAGGCGAGCAAAAGGCGGCCATTTCCAACCGGTAAATCACGCGGCATCGTCTTCTCTCCTCAGCTTCCATGAACGTTCACGACAGCGGCGGAAGACCGACGAGCGCCTCAGCGACAAAGCGCAGGCTACTCGTCAGCCCCATCACGACGAGTGCGCAACCGCCGGAGACGACGGACGGAACCAGTGCCTCCGACCAGCGCGTCAGGCGCTCGAGACGCCCAGTGGCCAGGAGAACGAACGGCCAGGCAAGCAAGGCCAGGGTCAGCACAGCAGCGACAACGAGAACGACCGCAACGGCCGGATACAGGGCGACCGGGCCGGTGCGGACGAGCCAGCCGAATCCGCTCAGGAGCACAGCGAGCACTGGCAGATCGCGACGCGCACTGACGACGGGATCCGCTGTGCGCCAGGTCGGAGGCCAGGATGTCGAGACGAAGACCCATCGCAGCACCGTGCCGAGCGCAACGCCGGTCCAGGCACCGGTGACGTAGCGCAAGCTATTCCGCGGCTCGTAGAGCGTCGGCAGGCCGAGATCGAGCGCCAGGGCGTTCACGCCATCCACGGCGAGAAACACGACTCCGGTCGCCAGGAGAAGGATCACAGCCCGTCGCGGCGCGCCGCTCGCAGACCGGGCACGGAGCATGAGCCAGACCACGGTGAACAGCGCACCACTGTAGAGACCCGTCATGCGGGCATCGAACGGCAGCCGATAGGGACCGAACCAGAAGGAATGGCTCGGTCGCTGGGCACACAAGCCATGGAGCGCAGCGATTGTCGCGCGTTCCGTTCTGGCAGGACCGAGGAGCCAGAGTGCCCCACCGGCGACACCGAGCAACACCAGCAGGGCCAACGGGATCGCCCACTCGCTGGCGAGGAAACGGCGCGACACCGAGCGCGCACCACGCCACACGACCACGGCAAAGCCCTTCCACAGCTCTCCAGGATACCACTGCTCCGGCCGAATTCTTTTCCTAGGACGATCGGGGCTGTACGGTCGCATTGACCGTACACCCCCTGGGACGTACCATTGCGACGGTGCCAGTCCGTCATGGCGGGCACCATCGAGGGGGACGCGATGCGGGGGTTACGCCTGACGCGACGAACGCTCTTGCGCATCGCCAGCGGAGCGATCGTCGCAACGGTGACGGAGTTTCACGGGGTTCGTGCCGCGGCAAGTCGCATTCGACGGACCACCTGGCTGGTCGAAGGCCCTTTTCCCCGTGCTGGTCAACTGCTCACACCGATCTACCCACTCCCATACCCCTTCACGAGCGTTGAAGTAAGCTGGCAAGCATCGGTTCCACAGGGCTCGCTCTTGACCATCGCACTCCGTCTGGCTGGTCAAGACGGCTCGTGGAGCGACTGGATCACGCTCGACAGCGACCCGCACACGCCCCCGCGCCAGGACGACGGCTGGGTCTACGCCCCACCGGTTCTCGCACGCGGTCAGCAGGTCCAGCTCCTCGTCCAGTGCGAACCGGGACCTGACGGTGCCGCGCCGCAACTGCGCGCCCTGCGCGTAACGGCAGTCGAAACGTTCGAGACCGATACCCACTGGCTCGCGACACCCGAGCTCATCGACGGGTGGATCGTTCCGCGCGCCGGCTGGGGTGCTGACGAATCGCTCCGTTTCGACGAGAACGGTGAGGAGATCTGGCCGCCTCGCTACGCACCGATCCAGAAAGTGATCGTCCACCATACGGTGACGAAGAACGATCCGCCGGATCCAGCGGCGACGATTCGCGCGATCTACGCCTACCATGCCGTGACGCTCGGGTGGGGCGACATCGGCTACAACTTCATCGTCGATTGGCAGGGGCGCGCCTACGAGGGACGGTACGGTGGCCCGAACGTCGTCGGTGCCCATACTGCTGGATACAACACGGGCACACTCGGTATCGCCGTGCTCGGAGACTTCACCTCGACCGCGCCACCGCAACCGGTACTGGACGCGCTGGCCCGCCTCATCCGGACGCGGGCTGGTCACCTCGATCCAGCTGGTATCGGACCGTTCCGCGATCTCGCCGACGTGCCGAACATCGGCGGCCACCGGGACTACAACATCACCGAGTGCCCCGGCGACCAGCTGTACGCCCGGATTCCGGTCCTCCGGGGGATGCTCAAGGGTACCGGGCCCATCGTGTTCCCGAACAAGCCGCGGCGGCTCGAACCGAAGGCGGAACTCGTGCAGGTCACCTTCACGCCGGCGAGCGAACTCTACGCGGGCACACTGGTGCGGGTCGATGCCGTGGTGCGCAACGTCGGACCGATCGAATTGCCGACGCAGGGCCCGCCACCGGGCTTCATCTACGAGGAAGGGCAAACCTTCGACACCGTCGGCTATCCCAAAGAGGAGGGTGCCTTCCGGATCGGTGTCGATTTCGAAGGCAACGACGGAATCCCGAACCCGTTCCGTTGGGGTTTGCCGGGGCCGCTCCCGCCTGGTGAAGAAGTCACCGTCACCGGTTTTATCCGCCTCCGCTCGGTACGGAAGTGGAAACTCACCGCCAGCCTCGTCCGCGAGTTCGTCCGCTATGAGCAACAAGGTGTTTTCCCGCAAGAGCTCGAGACGTTGCCGCCGCCGACCGCACCCGTCCCACCGAGCAGCGATCCCGATATGGTCTATTTCGACGTGACTGGACACAATGTTCCTCGGGTCTTCTACACGTTCTGGCAAGCGAACGGCGGACTGGAGCGCTTCGGATACCCGCTCACCGAACCGTTCGTCGAAGTCTCCGCGACCGACGGACAGCAGTATCTCGTCCAGTACTTCGAGCGTGCCCGCTTCGAGCACCATCCGGAGAACGCCGGCACGCCGTTCGAAGTGCTGCTCGGGCTCCTCGGCGTCGAGCGCACGCGGGGCCGCGAAAACGAGCCACCTTTCCGCCCAGTCGAGCGGCCGAACAACCCGAGTATCGACTATTTCGTGGAAACACGGCACACGCTCGGACCACCCTTCCAGGAGTATTGGTGGAGCCGTGGTGGCGCAGCGGTGTTCGGCTACCCGATCAGCGAGCCGTTCGAGGAGATCAGTAAGACCGACGGGAAGCGATACCTCGTCCAGTACTTCGAGCGCAACCGCATGGAATATCACCCCGAACTGGCCGGAACGGAATTCGAGATTTTGCTCGGCCACCTCGGTCGGGAGACGTTGATCGACCGGGGATGGCTCCCCGGTGCGTAACACTCCTCAACCGAGGACACTGCGCAGCTGCGTCGCGAAGAGCGAACGAGTGAGGTCGCTCAACACGGGAAACTCGCTCCGGTTCGCGGTGTACACCTGATAGGCGATCAGAAGCGCCAGCACCAGCGGGAGAAAGTACCCGATCCAGAGCAGACAGCCGAGAACCGGAACGACGGCCGTGACCACGAACGTCACGCAACTGTACAGGATCACGAAGAGCACGCTGGCACCGCCGAACACGAGCCCCTGGAGTGCGTGGACGTAGGCGAACGGGCTGCGCCGGAGATCAGTCAGCAAGACGACGAGCGGCACGATGACCCAGAAGAGGTAGCCGAGTGCCGCGAGCACGCGATCGTTTTCGTTCGCTGGCTGAAGATACGTGAACGAGCGCCCCTCGTTCCGATCGCCTGGTCGATCTGCATGCGCTGAAGCCATTTCCCCTTCTCTCCTTGTCATGCTACCCGCGCAGCTTTCCCGGTTGTTGTCCTCCTTTCGATCGCGTGCGAGCGGTCGGTTCAACCGGCCGCGAACCCCAGTCCGAGCCGCCGGAGCGAGCAGAACCGTCCGTGCCCGATGACGAGGTGATCGATGACCTCGATGCCGAGGAGATGCCCGGCTTGGACGGCACTTTGGGTCAGTTCGACATCAGCGCGCGATGGAGTCGGGTCACCGGAGGGGTGGTTGTGCAACAGCACGATCGCTGGCGCATTCGCCCGGATCGCCTCGCGGAACAGTTCGGCGATCCGCACCTGCGCCCCGTTGACGTGCCCCTGCGCGACCGTCACCGTGCGGAGCACGCGATTCCGCGTGTCCAGCAACAGCACCCGCAGCTGCTCCTGCTCGAGCAGAGCCATCTCCGCACCGGCGATCGCATAGACATCTTCCGGTGTCCGCACGGCCGGCCGCTCCTCCGGCTGAGCCAGCGCCAGACGCCGCCCCAGTTCCAGTGCCGCTTTCAGCTTCGCCGCCTTGGCCTCGCCCAGACCGTGGAACCGCTGCAGTGTCGCGAGGTCAGCTCTCGCCAGCCCGACCAGCCCTCCGAAGGTGACGAGCAGCCGCTGCGCGAGATCGAGGACGGACTCCCCACGCGTACCGGTGTTCAAGATCACTGCCAGGAGTTCAGCGTTGGTCAAGACTTCCGGGCCGAGTTGTTGCAATCGCTCGCGTGGCCGCTCGCTGGCTGGGAGTTCTTTCACGGAAAGGTGATACTCCCCGGGTACGCGCTGCATGCCCCCTCCCTGCACGTTACCGGACGATCAGGACGAGTGTGCCGGTTCACGCCCGGTTCGTCAACGCTCCGGCAATCGCACAGCGAAGAAGCTCGAGGCAAGCACCCCCGCTTCCTCGATGCGCTCCGACCGGACGATCGTCACACGCGATCGTGCCGGAAAAAGCCGAGAGGGTACAAGAGGAACAGGTATACTTGTCATCGGCGCCGCGGTCATCGCTGCGGCGCCACACTTCAGGGAGCAGATCCCGGAGACCGAGGAGACGATCGTGATCTTCAGTCGCTTCTTCCGTCGACGTGCCCCGGCGACTCCACAGCTCGAAGCAGGACTGAAGCGGAGTCGCCAGGGGATCTTCCGGCAGATCGTTCAACTGTTCGAGCGCAACGCGATCGACGAGGAACTGTTCGACGATCTGGAGGCGTTGCTGATTCAGGCTGACCTCGGGGTAGCGACGACCGAGGCATTGCTCGAGCGCCTACGCGAGCGCGTGCGTCGCGGCGAAATCCGCGATCCAGCCGAGGCACGTGAGGCACTGCGCGACGAGATGGTCGCGCTGCTCGACGCAGCGATGCGGAATCGCCGCGTCAAGATCTATCAGCGTGGCGTGCCGTTCGTCTCGCTCGTCGTCGGGGTCAACGGCACCGGCAAGACGACGACGATCGCCAAGCTGGCCCGCTACCACCTCGATCAGGGGCGGTCGGTCTTGCTCGTCGCAGCTGATACGTTCCGCGCGGCGGCGATCGACCAGCTCAAGGCCTGGGGCGAGCGCCTCGGTGTGCCGGTGATCGCCCATGCACCCGGGGCTGACCCTGGTGCTGTCGTCTTCGACGGGATGCAAGCTGCCCACAACCGTGGGATCGACGTGCTCTTGATCGATACGGCTGGCCGCCTGCACACGAAGACGAACCTCATGGCGGAACTCGCCAAGATCCGGCGGGTCATCCAGCGGCACGTGCCCGAGGCACCGCACGAGGTGCTACTGGTGATCGATGCGACGACCGGCCAGAATGGGCTCAACCAGGCGCGTGTCTTCACCGAAGCAGCCGGTGTGACCGATATCGCGCTGACCAAGCTGGACGGAACTGCCAAGGGCGGTATCGCGTTCGCCATTGCCCGCGAGCTGGGTATCCCGATCGCTTACGTGGGTACCGGCGAGAAACCGACCGATTTCGCCGAGTTCGACCCCGAGTCGTACGTCGACGCCCTGTTCTTCGGGGACGAGGAGGAATGAGGCATGTTCGAAGCCTTGACCGATCGCCTCACTGCTGTGTTCGAACGGATCGGGCGCAAGGGGCGTCTCACCGAACAGGACGTCGACGAGGCGCTGCGCGAGGTGCGCCGGGCACTCTTGGAAGCGGACGTCCACTACACGGTCGTCCGCGACTTCATCGCCGCTGTGCGAGAGCGTGCGATCGGTGAGGAAGTCCTCAAGTCGCTGACACCGGCCCAGCAGGTCATCGCGATCGTCCACCAGGAGCTCGTCCGGGTGCTCGGGAACGAGCGTGTCCCGCTCCAGTGGGCAGCCCAACCTCCGACGGTCATCATGCTGGTCGGCCTGCAGGGTTCGGGCAAGACGACGCAGGTAGCCAAGCTGGGGTACCACCTCCGGAAGGAAGGACGGCGCCCGCTGCTCGTGGCAGCCGATATCTACCGGCCGGCCGCGGTCGAGCAGCTGCGGACACTCGGGCGCCAGCACGATCTCCCCGTCTACGACGAGGGGACGAAAGCGGATCCGGTCGAGATCGTCAAGCACGCAGTCAAGCTGGCGCGTGATCAGGGCTACAACCCGGTCATCGTCGACACCGCCGGGCGGCTGCAGATCGACGAACCGATGATGCAGGAACTCGAGCGGATCAAGGAGGCCGTGCGCCCGACCGAGATCCTGCTCGTCGCCGACGCGATGACCGGGCAAGAGGCGGTGAACGTCGCGCAGGAGTTCCACCGCCGCCTGCAGCTCACTGGCCTCATCCTGACGAAGATGGACGGCGATGCACGCGGCGGCGCGGCACTCTCCATCCGGGCAGTCGTCGGTGTTCCGATCAAGTTCATCGGGACGGGCGAAAGGGTGGATGCGCTGGAACCGTTCTACCCGGATCGCCTGGCGACGCGCATCCTCGGGATGGGCGATGTCCTCTCGCTGATCGAAAAGGCGCAGCAGCAGATCAGCGAGGAAGAGGGGAAGAAGCTCCAGGAAAAGATGCTGACCGGCACCTTCAACCTGGAGGACTTCCTCCATCAGCTCCAGCAAGTCAAGAAGATGGGGCCACTCACGCAGCTGCTCGAGATGATCCCAGGCATGGGGCAGCTGCTGCGCCAGCAGCAGGTACAGATCAGTGACGACGAGTACAAGCGGGTCGAGGCGATCATCCTCTCGATGACGCCGGAAGAGCGGCGCAATCCGGACATCATCAACTACAGCCGGCGTCGCCGCATCGCTCAGGGAAGCGGCACCTCGATGGCGGAGGTCGCCCAATTGCTCTCGCAGTTCAAGCAGATGCAGCGGATGATGACCGAACTCGGCCAGCTGGCAGCCGGTCGTGGCCGCGGTGGGCTCCGGGGCTTACTCGGTGGTGCCAACCCGTTCGCCGGATTCCCGGGGCTCGATGGGATGCCGACCAGCGGGATTCCAGCCCGCCCGACAGCCGTACCGCCGGCCCGCCACGCGAAGAAGAAAAAGAAGAAGCGTCGCTGAGCGCGTTCCTGGACTCCAGCAGTGGCATCACGACTCCGTACCCTGCCTCGACGAATGGTCCAACGGCTCTTCCACCTGCCGATCTTCTACAAGGTTCTGATCGCGAATTCCTTCATCGTCGTCGGTGGCGCGATCGTCGGGACGACGCTGACGCTCCTGAGCACCGGGAACACGGAGCATCTGCCGGAACTCGTCGCCCTCTTCGCCATTACCGGGACGCTCCTCTCCGTGCTCATCAACTGGATCGTGCTGCGTGCTGCCTTCCGGCCGATCGAGGTGCTCGAACAGACGGCAGACGAAGTACGACGGGGAAACTTTCATGTGCGGGCGCCGGCCGTCACCTTCAGCGATCCGGACCTGGACAACCTGACCTCGACCTTCAACGCCATGCTGGATACGCTGGTCGGCTATCAGGAGCGCCTCCGGGAACTCTCGCAGCGGGCGCTGACCGCGCAGGAGGAAGAGCGTCGTCGCATCGCGCGGGAGCTGCACGACGATCCGGCCCAGAGTCTCACTGCGCTTCTCGTGCTGCTCAAGATGCTGCACGACCGCCAGCAACCGACCGATGGCACCGTGCTGCGCGAGCTGATCGATCTGACGAGCTCGACACTGGAATCGATCCGCGCCATCGCGCAGGAACTCCGTCCAGCCGTACTCGATGATCTGGGCCTGGTGGCTGCCCTGGAGGGCCTCGCTGTCCAGTACCGGCAGCGATTCGGGCTGACCGTCCAGGTGCAAATACGGGGACAGCGCCAGCGACTCGCTCCCGAGATCGAGCTGGCACTCTACCGGATCGCCCAGGAGGCGCTCACCAACGTCGCCAAGCATGCTGGAACCGATCAGGCGATGCTCGATCTCTCATTCGAGCCTCACCATGTCACGCTCTGCATCACCGATCGTGGCAAGGGCTTCGACGTCAATGAAGCACTCGGCAGCGGTTTGGGGCTCTTCAGCATGCGCGAACGCGCCCAACTGGTGCATGGCACACTGGAAGTCAGAACGGCACCGGGAGCCGGGACGCGCGTCGAGGTCACGGTGCCGCTCCGCTCGGCCGACCGGCTCCCCGACCGAACCGAGGGAGAACGATGACCGCGGGAGAGATTCGCGTCCTGCTCGCTGATGACCATCCCGTCGTCCGTGTCGGCCTCCGCGCACTGCTGGAAGGCGAACCAGACATTCACGTGGTCGGTGAGGCCGGAAGCGCCGACGAAGCGGTCGAACTCGTCCGGCAACTCCAGCCGGACGTCGCAGTGTTGGATATCAGCATGCCAGGCAATGGACTGGAAGCGCTGCGGCGGATCGCAGCACTCGGCCTGCCGACACGCATCCTCATCCTGACCGTCCATGCGGAGGAACGGTACCTCCTCCCCGTGCTGCAGGCCGGTGGATCGGGATACGTGCGCAAGTCCTCCCTCCACACCGATCTCGTGGAAGCGATCCGGACGGTCGCCCGCGGTGAGGTCTTCATCGACCAGGCGGCAGCCCGGACGCTGTTGCAGGGTTATCTCGAACGTGCCCGAGCTGGGGAGGTCCAGGATCCGGCGCAGCTGCTTTCCGAACGCGAGCGCGAAGTGCTGCGGTTGACGGCAGCCGGTTACACGGCCCAGGAGATCGCCGACCAGCTGTTCCTCTCCCCGAAGACAGTCGAAACCTACCGGCATCGCGTCATGCAGAAGCTGGGATTCTCACGGCGCTCGGAGCTGGTCCGTTTCGCGTTGCGCATCGGTCTCCTCGACCCCCAGACCGAGTGAGCCAACCCGGCACAGCGAAAGTTGCGAGCGTCCTTCGTGCGACGAGAGCAGAGCCAGGGAACATCCTGCCTCGCTCGAACCTTCGTATCTGCCCCTGAATCAGGCGCACCGACGAGTACAATACCCTGCGTCCGTACGCAGGAGCTCTTGCATCCATCGCCCACCGCTGCTAGACTGTCCCCAGGCTGTACGTACAGCTCAGCGAGTCGAAGGGTCGAGTCGCACATTTGACCGGAAGACACATCTAGACAGGGCCGGTCGGCGCGACTACACTAGAGCTTGAGCTGGTAGTCGGATGCCGACGCAAGATCTAGTGGTCAGCACATTCGGTGCGCCGCCAGCGACGAGGCTTCGCATCCGAGGAAGGGATTGTGGGGGCGAGCATGGAGAAGGAACGGGCGAACATCGGTGAGGAACGGCGAGGCTTGCGGATTCCACGCTTCTACACGCGACCCGGCGAGGATCCGTACGCGACCGTCCGCTGGGCGCGCCGGACGTCGCGCATCACCAACCCGGACGGCACTGTGGTCTTCGAGATGACCGATGCCGAGGTACCGGAACACTGGTCGCAGGTCGCGACCGACATCGTCGTCTCGAAATATTTCCGCAAGGCGGGCGTACCGCAGTACGACGAGAACGGTCAGCCGATGCTTGACGAACACGGCAACCCCGTGCTCGGCCCGGAGCGGAGCGTCCGGCAGGTGGTCCGTCGCCTGGTCGGTTGCTGGCGCGACTGGGGCGAGCGCTACGGCTACTTCGCGACACCGGAGGACGCGCAGGCCTTCGAGGACGAGCTCGCGTACATGCTCCTCCACCAGATCGGTGCCCCCAACTCGCCGCAGTGGTTCAACACCGGGCTCTACTGGGCGTACGGGATCACCGGCCCGGCACAGGGGCACTGGTACGTCGATCCGGAGACGGGTGAACTCCGCCAGTCGCCGGACGCCTACTCGCACCCCTCAGCCCATGCCTGCTTCATCCAGTCGGTCGAGGACGATCTGGTCAACCCGGGCGGCATCTTCGACCTGGTCCTGCGCGAGGCACGGGTCTTCAAGTACGGTGCTGGATCGGGAACGAACTTCTCCAAGATCCGCGCCGAGGGTGAACCGCTTTCCGGCGGCGGCACGTCGTCCGGCCTCATGAGCTTCCTCAAGGTGTTCGACCGGGCAGCCGGCGCCATCAAGAGCGGCGGCACGACCCGGCGCGCAGCCAAGATGGTCGTCGTCGATATCGACCATCCCGATATCGAGCAGTTCATCCGCTGGAAGGCCGAAGAGGAGAAGAAGGTCGCAGCCTTGGTCGCCGCCGGGTACTCGGCCGACTTCAACGGCGAGGCCTACGCGACCGTTTCGGGACAGAACTCGAACAACTCGGTGCGCGTCCCGGACGAGTTCATCCAGGCCGTCCTCGAAGACCGCGAGTGGCACCTGCGCTGGCGCACCGATGGCCGCATCGCCAAGACGGTCCGCGCTCGCGATCTCTGGCGCATGATTGCCGAGGCCGCCTGGCAGTGCGCCGACCCGGGTATCCAGTACGATACGACGATCAACGACTGGCACACCTGCCCGGCATCCGGCCGGATCAATGCTTCTAACCCGTGTTCCGAATACATGTTCCTCGACGACACAGCCTGCAACCTGGCCTCGCTCAACCTACTCAAGTTCTACGATCCGAAGACTGGCCGCTTCGATATCGCGGCCTTCCGGCATGCGGTGCGGCTCTGGACGATCGTGCTGGAGATCACTGTCCTCATGGCCCAGTATCCGAGTCGCGAGATCGCCTGGAACAGCTACCGCTTCCGCACACTCGGACTCGGCTACGCCAACCTGGGTTCGCTCCTCATGACGATGGGGCTCCCCTACGATTCCGACCAGGCGCGGGCGGTCGCTGCTGCCATCACCGCGATCATGACCGGCGAGGCGTATGCGACCTCGGCCGAGATGGCAGCGGTGCTCGGCCCGTTCCCGGCCTTCCCGGAGAACCGCGAACACATGCTGCGGGTGATCCGCAACCACCGGCGCGCGGCTTACGACGCACACCCCGAAGAGTACGAGGGGCTCCACATCACACCGCAGGGGCTCGACCCGACCCACTGCCCACCGGATCTCCTGCGCGCGGCACGCGAGGCCTGGGATCGCGCGCTCGAACTCGGCGAGCGGTACGGCTACCGGAACGCCCAGGCGACGCTGCTCGCACCGACCGGCACGATCGGTCTCCTCATGGACTGCGATACGACGGGTATCGAGCCGGACTTCGCACTGGTGAAGTTCAAGAAGCTCGCCGGTGGCGGCTACTTCAAGATCGTCAACCGCTCGGTCGCCCCAGCGCTCGAGCGGCTGGGCTACACACCGGAGCAAATCGAGGACATCCTGCGCTACGTGCTCGGCACGCTCTCGCTCGACGGCACACCGCACATCAATCGGGAGTCGCTGCGTGCGCGCGGTTTCACCGACGACGACCTGGCTCGGATCGAGGCTGCACTACCGGGCGTCTTCGAACTCCGCCACGCCTTCTCGCCGTACGTGCTCGGCGAAGCGACGATGCGGCGTCTCGGCTTCACACCCGAACAGTGGAGCCAACCTGGCTTCGATCTGCTCACCGCCCTCGGCTTCACGCCGCAGCAGATCGAGGAGGCCAACGACGTCATCTGCGGGCGGCAGACGGTGGAAGGCGCACCGCATCTCAAGCCGGAGCACCTGCCGGTCTTCGACTGCGCGAACAAGTGCGGCAAGCACGGCACGCGTTTCATCCACTACATGGGCCACATCCGGATGATGGCAGCCGTGCAACCGTTCCTTTCAGGTGCCATTTCCAAGACGATCAACATGCCGCACGAGGTCACCGTCGACGACGTGGCGAATGCCTACTTCGAGGGTTGGCGCCTCGGTCTCAAGGCACTCGCCATTTACCGCGACGGCTCCAAGCTCTCCCAGCCGCTCGCGACGCGCTCGAGCGACGACAAGAGCAAGAAGAGCGAGGAAGCAGAGCACGCGGCCGAGGCCGAAAAGCAGGTGCAGGTGGTGGTCGTGGAACGGCCGCGGCGCCGCCCGCTCCCGGCCAAGCGACGCGGGATCACCTACGAAGGACGGGTCGGTGGGCAGAAGATTTACCTGCGCACCGGCGAGTACGAGGACGGGACGCTCGGCGAGATCTTCGTCGATGTGGCGAAGGAAGGTGCGGCCTTCCGGAGTCTCATGAACTGCTTCGCGATCGCTGTCTCCAAAGGCTTGCAGTACGGTGTGCCGCTGGAAGAATTCGTCGACACGTTCACGTTCCAGCGCTTCGAGCCGCAGGGCATGGTCGAGGGCCATCCGAACATCAAGATGGCGACATCGATCATCGACTACATCTTCCGCGTCCTCGGCTACGAGTATCTTGGACGTACCGATCTCGTGCAGGTGCCGCCGGAGGATCAGGGTACGCGCTCGGCCAGCAGCGAGGCGACTCAATCGGCAGCCGACACCGAAGGGACGCAGTCAGTGAACGCGAGCGAGCCGGCCGAACGATCTGCTGACGTATCCAGCGAGCCCCCGAAGTCGCGCGTCAACGGGCAGGCAGATCTGGCCGCGGCGCTGGCCACGGTGGCGGCCACCGCCAACGGTGCTGCTCGCCCATCGGTACTCCGCGACGCACTCGACGAGCAACTCGCACAGCTCATGGGTGACGCTCCGTTCTGCGACGTGTGCGGGCACCTCACGGTGCGCAACGGTTCCTGCTACAAGTGTCTGAATTGCGGGAACAGCTTGGGCTGCAGCTGAGCGGCACAGAACAGTCCAAGGTGTCGAGAGGGGGCGACTTCTTCGCCCCCTTCCCTTCTCCGATTGTCCCCAGCCGAATTCCGACCGAAGACCTATAGCCTCGTTTCGACGCCGTACCGTATCACCGACCGAGTGCGCCTGCACCCAGGCGCGACTGCTTTACCGACCCTGCTGCTCGACCGACGTCCATGAGGAACGAGGATGGTCACCCAGCGCGACGAACGACATGCTTCCGAGCAGAAGGGCCGAAGCGGTATCCACCGCGAGGAAGCCGGATGGTTGGCTGCAGCCATCGCCTTCGGTTGGGCAGCAGTGGGACTGCTCTTGGTCGAGACGTCTCCTTTCCCGGTTCCCATCATCGTCTTCGCTGGCATGTGCACGGTCACAGCTGCAGCGCTCGGGTACGCGGCGAGGCCAGAAAATCAGGTCTGGCAGCGATTCATCCTGCCATTCGGCTCCGGAAGCGCACTCGTTGTAGCGGTCGCGGCCATGGGGCTGTCCGATCGCCTGTCACTACGCTCGTTGCCATTACCGCACATACTCGTGAGCCTTGCCCACTGCTTGATCGGAATAGCACTCCTCGCTCCCTCCCTCGGCAACCGCTCCCAACTCCGCTGCCTCTCGGCAGTGAGCGGAACGCTCGCGGGTACGATCGGAATCGCTCTCCTCGCAGCACAGCTGGCTTCGCTCGACCCTCTCCGAATGCCCGATCGCTCCTTCACGCTCCTCGCAGCGCTTGGACTCCTCGTCCTGACCGCAGCGCTGACCGTCGCCGCTACCGTGCGCATCGACCGACGACAGCAGCGTTCATCCCTCCGCTGGGTGCCATGGGCCGCGCTCGGCGTCGGAGTCCTCCTGACAGCCCTCTCTGTTGTTGTGCTCGAGCACTGGCAGGCGACTGTCCTCGAAACACAGACACGGACAGAAGCGGTCGCGGCAGCCAACCACGCTGCCACCCTGCTCGACAACCGCTTGCAGCGGCTGGAACCCGAACGTGTCCTTCGCCTGGGTGTCGATGACCAGAGCGTCCCAGGGCTCCTATGGTACGGGCAACTCCCACCGTTCACGACGAGTCCGCTCTTCGTCGCCCCGGAGTGGCGAACGCGCGAGGAAGAGCTTCGCCGACTCGTTCAGTCGCGTGCACCGCTCGACCCTGCTCTCGATTCACCCGCCTTGCTTTCCTTGCCTGGGCCGGACGGCCGACCGCTCCTCCTCGTCTCCTGGCACGACCGCGTTCCAGCGATGGTCGCGGTCATCGATCCAACCACCTTCTTCGCGCCGACGATCCAAGCAGCCGTGGCACGCGGTGTCGCGATCGCCCTCATGCTCGATGACGAACCGCTGGTTGCTAGCGGTCTGCCAGCCGCTGGTGTGCCTGCAGAAGCCGCGTCGGTTGCGAGCCGGGAAACCCGTTTTGGGATCCTCCGCGTTCGTGTACAGCTCGCGCCCGAGCGCGCACGCGGAGTCGCTACACCCTTCCCGATAGCGATCGGGGTCCTGGGAGTGCTCGCGACCAGTTTCCTGACTTTCGCTTTGGTTCTCGGCTGGCGCATGAGTGAAGCCAACCGACAATTGTATAGACTCAGCCAGCAACTCTCCGAAGAAATCGACGAACGCAAGACGATCGAGCGGATCCTGGCCGAGCGCGAAGCGCGGCTGTAAGCCATGCTCCGTCAACTCCCGGCCATCGTCTGGACGGTCGATCGTGACCTTGTCTTCACCTCCAGCGAAGGAAGCGGGCTCCAACAACTCGGCTTGCAGCCGGGGCAGGTAGTGGGGCAGACGCTCTTCGAGTACTTCGGGACCGAAGACCCCGACTACCTGCCGATCCAGTTACATCGCCGAGCGCTGGCTGGTGAACCACAAGAATACGAGTTCGAGACGAACGGACGGCACTACCGAGTGCGCCTCGAGCCACTGCGGAACCCGAGTGGCGAAATCGTCGGCGTGGTCGGTATCGCCTTCGACGTGACCGAGCAAGTCCGGGCACAGCAGGAACTCGAGCGAATGGCGACCACCGATCCGTTGACGGGACTCGCCAACCGCGCGGCCCTTCTCGGACGCCTGGAAGCGCTAGTGCGAGCCGGCCGCTCGTTCGCGGTTCTTCTCGTCGACCTCGACGGATTCAAGGCCGTCAATGACACCTTCGGCCATTTGGCGGGCGATGCAGTACTCCGTCAAGTAGCCGATCGTCTCCGGCGCACCGTGCGCAGCGACGATACGGTCGGGCGACTCGGCGGTGACGAGTTTCTCGTCGTGGCTCCGGTGCAGAGCCGAGAGGCTGCTGGAGAACTCGCCCGACGTCTGCTCGTCGCGCTGTCGCAACCGCTCCGTATCGAGGACCGCACTGTCTCGCTCGGTGGGAGTATCGGCGTATTGTTCTGCGCAGATGGTGCGTGCCCGGCACGCGACGTCCTCCGGGATGCCGACCTCGCACTCTATGAGGCGAAGCGCCGTGGGAAAGGACGGATCGTCTTCTACCATTCTGGTCTCGTCGAGGAAACCCAGCGTGAACTGATGCTGACCCAGTCCTTGCAGGAGGCGGTCAACCAGGCCCAGATCGATTTCGTCGGTGTCCCTCTCGTCGAGCTCCAGAGCGGCAAGCTCGTCGGTTTCGAAGTCGTGCCGCGCTGGTCGACTCCTGCTGGCGACTGGCTCAGCGGGCCGGAACTGGCAGCAGCGGCAGATCGAGCCGGAGTCGATCTGCGTCTCGCCCACATGAGTCTGGAGGAAGCCTCTACCTGGCTCGACCACCTTCCTGACGACTCTTTCGTTCTCGTCGGTTTTCCTAGTCCGGCGCTGCTCGATCCCGATGCCTGGGAGGGCATCGAGCGTGAGGATGCGCGCAGCGCGAAGTTCCGGAGACGGCTCTGGCTCGATCTCCCCATGGACGCGATCACCGCTACGAACGCGCAGACGCGTTTCTCAGCTTTCACCCAGCGCGAGATCGGTATCGTAGTGCGTGATCCGGTTTTGACTCCACGCAGTATGGCGGCGCTCAGCACGTTTCCGCGGGCAGGCTTGCGCATTCCCTGCGACTTCGTCCATTCCTTCCTGCACGAGCAATCAGCCGCCGCGCTGACTCGCGCGCTCCTCCAAATCGCCCGCGACCTCGGCCTCCTGACACTCGCGGAAGGGATCGACGAAACCGCGACGCTCGTTGCACTCGCACGCTCCGGGTGCCGGCTCGGAACTGGTGCACTCTTCGGTCCGCCACAGAGCCGTGACGAGGGCATCGAACTGGCACGGGCAGCGTCCTCGTACGGCGAAAGAGGATTTTTCGATGCAGCAGAGAGCGCTCACGCGGCGCCGTGGCACAATGATCTGGCGAAGCAGGTGCGCTCCGAACAGGAGTGAGCGCGATACCGGTCGATTGTCCGGCCCAGCGCGTGACGACAGGGAAGGCTACCCGATGCGTCCGAGCATTCCGGCTCGTGGGGACCGACTCCATGACTTCACAGCCACTGATCTGGATGGATCGCTTGTCTCCTCGCGTCGCTTCTATCTGCGGACGAACCTCCTCATCGTCTTCACGCATGAGTGGCCCTGCCGGGATTGTGTCAGATACCTGCAAGAACTCGACCACCATCGCCCAGCACTGCACGCCGAACGGTGTCAACCGCTCGCCGTCGTCCCGTTAGGTTCGACACTCGTCGTCAACTGGCCAGAGCATTCCCGTCCCGGCTTTCCTGTCGTCCTCGCCGAGCAGGACGAACTGCACCGGCCGCACGGCTTCGTCGACGAACGTGGTCGCCCGAGTGCCGGCATCGTGCTGGCGGACGATACCGCGACGATCTGGCATGTCTGGGAGACCCGCAATGACCATCGGTTCCCCGACGCCGACGACCTGCTCGAGTGGGTCCGGTACGTCTCCTACCAGTGCCCGGAGTGCTGGGATCGCGTGGAGTGGTGAGCGATCCTTGCACGATCGCCGTTTCGCTCGTACGCTACAGCTCGTCTGACACGCGGAGCGTGATTCCGGTCGAGTAGGTACGGTGCAGGCTGTTCGCGATGGTCGTGCTGTTCCTCCCTGTCCTGCTCGTTGGGAGCAGCGCGAGTGACCGCTTCTTTGCGGTCACGTTCCTCTCTGCGGCACTGGCTGCACTCGTGGCCGCCGCTGGCACCGGCCTGTCGATCGGCTTTCGACAAGCTCTTCGCAGCGTGCGGATCGCTCGCCGACCGACGGAGACGATCGCGCAGGCACTCGCAGCGCGTCCCGGCCAGATCGTCGAGGTGCGTGGTCAGGTAGGGCACGACGCGCCGCATCGAACGCTGATGAGTCAGACACTCGCAGCTGCCTCGCGGCTCACCGTGCAGGTAGACTGGCTCCGCTGGAGCTGGACATCGAGCAACCGCTGGAAACGAACCGCATGGCAGCAGGAACACCTGGACGGTGTCACGCTGGACGACGGCACTGGTCGGGTCGAGCTCGATCTGCGTACCGCTGATCGCTACTGGCCGCAGACGCGTGCGAGCTGGCGACTCGACCGTGCGCCGGACTGGGTGCGTGACCTGTTCGTCCAGCTCGAGGCAGACCAGGCTGAGGAATGTCGTCGGTTACGGGAATACGGGTTCAAGCCCCGCACCATCACCCTGACCGAGGAGTGGCTTCCGGTGGAACGAGAGCTGTTCGTCACCGGCTCGATCGTCGGGTCACGGGTGTTGCGGGCAGATATCGCCAGCACGGTGACCGAGCAGGCGACCCGCCGGGGACTCGCGGCTGAAGCAGTCCTCTCCTGGACCATCGCGGGAACGGCCGCCTGGCTCCTGTTCCGTGCTCGGGGCTGGCTCCTCGATGCCTGGTCGGTCTACCTTGCTGGCTCACCGTACCTCCCATGGCGTCTCCTCGACTACGGGGTCATGGCGCTCCTGCTCGGTGGCACGGCGTGGCTCGCAGCCACAGCTGTTCGCCGCCTCGTCCAGGGCGCGGGCCACGTCGTCACACGCCGGGCGCGCCCGGCGTACGAAACCCCATCGCGGCAGCGCGAGTGACGCGACCGCGAGGGGAAGAACGCGCTCGGCGACCGAACAGCTCACGCCGGCAGGGGAACCTCGTATCGCTCAGCGATCTCGCGCAGCTTCGCGAGCACCTCCGGATGCACCGGAATGCCGTGCGCGCGCCGCTCCTGCTCGGTCTCGTACTCGAGGTCACCCGGCACGAGCACGCGCTCCGCCCCCTCGGCCGGGCGAGCACGCCGGAGTTCCCCGAGCATATCGTCCATATCGGCCAGGAACTCCTCGAGCGGTCGGAAGACGTCGATGCGGATCGCCAGGAACGCATGGCCCGTCCCGGACGGCCCGATCGTCTGCGACCGCGAGCCACCGACGTACTTGGCCCAGACACCTCCGGCCAGCTGTCCGCAGAGGACTTCGACGAGGAGTGCCAGCGCGTACCCCTTGTGGCTCCGGAGTTCGGGGAAGGCACCGAGTGGGGTGAGATAGCGGGCGGCGAACGGATCGGTCGTCGGCTTCCCCTCGGCATCGAGCGCCCAGCCGAGCGGGATCGGCTGGCGGGTGCGGCGGGCGATCTCGATCTTGCCCCAGGCGACCGTACTCGTCGCTCCATCGAAGACGAGCGGCCGCTCCTTGCCGGCTGGTATCGCGAAGGCGATGGGGGCAGTGCTCAGGAAGGCATCGCGGGCGAAGGGCGGGACGACGAGCGGCGTGGCGTTGGTCATCGAGACGCCGATCATGCCTGGCTCTTCCAGCGCCATCGTCGCATAGTAGCCAGCGATCCCGTAATGATTGCTCCGCCGCACGGTGGCGAGGCAGATGCCGCTTTCCTTGGCCTTTTCGATGCAGCGACGCATCGCCCGGTAGCCGCTGACGAAGCCGATCGCATTGTCGGCATCGAAGACGACGGTCGCTGCCGTCTCGGCGACCGCGCGGATGGTGGGACGCACGTTGATCGCGCCCGCCTCGAGCCGCCCCACGTAGTAGTCGAGACGGGCAACGCCGTGGGAATCGAATCCGCGCACATCGGCCGCGACGAGGATTTCGGCGCTGATCGCCGCGTCCTCTTCCGGCAGGCCAGCCCGGGTAAAGACGGTCGTCACGAATCGCTGCAGCTCTTCGACCGGAATGCGTCCTGTCACCACTCCCCCCTTCGCACCGCTCGAACACCGCTCACGAGCGCATGATAGCGTACTGTACTGCCCGCGGGGGCACGAATACCGTCTCCACTATCCGCACCTGACAGGAGAAGGACTTGCTGTTATGCTAGAGTCGCTCCGCCTCTCTTTGTGTTATCCGCGCGGGGATGGGTTATCTGCAGCGCGCTGATCGATCCGAGTGGAGGGAAAGGACGGGACAAGATGATTCGATCGGTCGTCGTTCCGCTGGATGGTTCCGAGCTCGCCGAAGCAGCGCTGCCGTGGGGTAAGGCGTTGACCGAGCGATTCGATGCCAAGCTGTACCTGGTCCGTGTGGTCGACATCGACGCGCCAGCGGACGTCGCTGCCGCTGCACGTGACTATCTTGCCCAGACAGCGCAGCGACTCGGTCTCGCGGCGGAGATCGCGGTACGCTACGGAGATCCTGCCGCGGAAATCATCGACCTCGTGCTCGAGCTTCCGGATCCGGCGATCGCGATGACCACGCACGGGCGGAGCGGTCTCAGTCGCTGGCTCTACGGGAGCGTCGCTGACCGGGTAGTGCGGGGAGCCGGCGTCCCCGTCTTGCTGATTCGATCCTCGATGCCGCAGCGCGAACCTGGGGTGGTGCACTCGATCCTGCTGCCGGTCGACGGCTCGGCGCTGGCCGAGGCAGCGATCCCGTATGCCAAGGAGCTGGCTCGCCGCTTCGACGCGACGATCCACCTCGTTCGCGTGGCCGAGACGCCCGAGATCTACAGTCTGCTCAGCGTGCCAGCCGGGGCACCTGCTTCGGCTGACGTGCTGAACCAGCTCGCGCAGCAGATCGTCGAGACGGCGACGGCATACGTCAACGAGCTCGCCGAGCGCTTGCGCAGCGAGGGACTACGAGTGGAACCACATGTCCTAGAGGGCCTTGCGCCCGAGCAGCTGTTGGCGTTCGAACGCGAGCGGCAACCGAGCCTGGTCGTGATGGCGACGCACGGGCGGAGCGGACTGAGTCGCGTCGTCTTCGGCAGTGTGGCCGAGCGGCTCTTGCGCGAAGGGACAGTGCCGTTGCTCCTCATCCGCCCACCGGAAGCGGCGCAGGCGAGCTGAGATTTCGGCGTATGCATATCGAAGTGGGAACGGGGCGCCTGCAGCAGGCGCCCCGCATCATGCAGTCCATTGGACTGCCTTACGCCCGTGCGCCAGCACCGAGCAATGCCTTGGCCTCGGCGACGATCCGTTCGACGCTCGGGATGACAGCGCGCTCGAGCGGCTCGGAGAACGGGATCGGCACGTCGGGCACGGCCAACCGGCGAATCGGAGCCTTCAGCGCATCGAGCGCGCCAGCCTGGACGTGGAAGGCGACCTCGCCGGTCATGCCGTAACTCTGGTAGTCCTCATCCACGATGAGGACACGACCGGTCTTGCGCGCTGAAGCAATGAGGGTCTCGGTATCGAGCGGGACGAGCGTCCGCAAGTCGATAACCTCGGCCGACACGCCGTCCCGAGCCAGTTCCTCGGCGGCACGCAGGCACCGGTGCACCATGAGGCCGGCAGTGATCATCGTGAGGTCGCTCCCCTCGCGGCGCACGGCTGCCTTGCCGAACTCGAGCGTGTAGCGATCCTCCGGCACGTCCTCTTCCTGCCCCTCGAACGGCAAGAAGGGCAGACCGGTCAAGAGCTTGTGGCCGAAGATGACGACCGGGTTCGGATCGCGCAGCGCGGTGATCGTGAGCCCCTTGGCATCGTAGGCCGTCGCCGGCACCACGACCTTGAAGCCAGGGACATGTGCGAACAGCCCGTAGAGCACCTGCGAGTGCTGGGCCGCATCACCGTAGCCGCCGCCGATCGCTGTGAGGATGGTGACCGGCATCGCGAACTGTCCGCCGGACATGTAATGGTTCTTCGCGATGTGGTTGTACATCTGGTCGAAGCCAGCGCCGAGGAAGTCGACGAACATGAGCGACACGACCGGATGCATGCCGACCGATGCCGCCCCAGCTGCCATGCCAAAAAATGTTTGCTCGGTAATCGGTGTATCGATCACGCGGTCGCGGCCGTACTTCTCGTGCAGGCCCATCGTGAAGCCGAAGACCGCACCCCAGTAGGTGACGTCCTCACCGAGCACGACGATGTCTGGACGCTCGGCCATCTCTTGATCGATCGCTTCGGCGATCGCGAAGGCGATACCTTTCATCGTCCGTGTCATCGGAACACCCCCACGAGTGCTTCTTCCGGATCCGGCAACGGACTCTGCTCCGCGAAGGCGATCGCGCGGGCGACCTCCTCTTCCGCCTCGCGGCGCAGTCGCTCGAGCGTTGCGTCATCGGCCCACCCGAGCTTCTTCAGTCGCTCGCCGAGGCGCGGGATCGGATCGAGCTGGCGCCAGCGCTCGACCTCCTCGCGGGTCCGGTATTCTTCGGCGTCCCCCTCGAAGTGACCCCGGTAGCGATAGCAGACAGCCTCGATCAAGCTCGGACCGTATCCAGCGCGAGCCCGCTCGATCGCGTCCTTCGCGGCACGCCACACGTCGATCACGTCCATACCGTCCACCAGATAGGACGGCACGTTGAAGCCGAGCGCTCGCTGGAACTGGTGCGGCTGGGCGAGCGCCTGCCACTTGGGCGTCGAGTCGGCGTACATGTTGTCCTCGATCACGATCACCAGGGGCAGGCGCCAGAGCACTGCGGCGTTCAGGGTCTCGGCCAGCGTCCCGTGGTTGGCTGCTCCTTCACCCGCGAACGCCACGGCGACGTGCGGCTCGCCACGGTGGCGGAAGGCGAACGCAGCACCGGCCGCTTGCGGGAAGGACGCGCCGACGATACCGCTGCAGGAGAAGCGGTGCTCCGCATCGAACAGATGCATGTGCCCACCCTTCCCGCGGCAGAGGCCGGTCACCTTGCCGAAGATCTCAGCGGCCAGTTTGTCCGCCGGTACGCCCTTCGCGAGCGCATGGTGATGCGGCCGGTGCGTGCTGACGACAGCGTCCGGATCGCGGAGGTGCATCCCGACGCCGACCGCGACCGCCTCCTGGCCGACCGCAAGGTGCATCTCGCCGCGGATCGGGCCGGCTGCCATGTTGAACTGCGGAGTCTTGCCGATGTAGTAGCGATCGGCGATCGTCTCCTCGAACGACCGGATCAGACACATCTGCCGGTACGCCGCGAGCAGGCTGTCCGACGTCAAGCCAGCCTTCTCGACGGTGTACCGCAGGTCAGCGAGACTCGGCTCGGGCTTCCACATGCCGCACCTCCCTCACTGCACCGCGGCTCGTTCGACTTGTCCCTCTGCTCCCCAGCGTAGAGGTCATCCGGTGAGCTGTCAAGAGGATGAAGCGACAGCGTGCGCCGGTGCAGTGAAATCAGGCGATCGACCCGTGGGCTACATGCGCACCGAGACAACCGTCGCGAGCGACGATCATTCCCCAGCGGTCGTCACCGACCTCCTGGCCGGGCTGCATGTCGAGGTGCGACCAGTGCCACGCTTCCCGGTTCCTTGTCCTTCATTGGCGGGCGAGCGACTCGGCCAGGGAACGCACGGCGTGCAGCATGCCGATATAAGCGAAGGTGCAAGCCGGTCCGATCGTCGAACCCGGTCCGGGATAGGTACGACCCATCACCGACGCCGTCGTGTTCCCGGCCGCGTACAGCCCAGGGATCGGTTGCCCGTCCTCGCGGAGGACGCGGGCCCACTCGTCGGTCAGGAGCCCACCTTTGGTGCCGAGATCACCCGGATAGATGGCCGTCGCGTAGAAGGGCGGTCGATCGAGCGGCCCGAGGTTCGGATTCGGCCGCACCCTGGGATCCCCGTAGAACCGGTCATAGGCACTGTCGCCGCGACGGAAGTCTTCGTCCTTGCCAGCCGCCGCCATGCGATTGAAGCGTTCCACCGTGCGCTCGAGCCCATCCGGGTCGATACCGCAGCGGAGCGCGAGTTCGCGCAGCGTCTGCGCCCGGACGAGGAATCGATCGCTCGTCATCGAACGCGGTGTGAGCAGCGGCGGGACGAAACCGAATGGATAGAAGCGACGGTGCTTGGAATCGATGATCAACCACGCTGGGATCGCTGGAACCTCGCGATGCCGCTCGTACTGGGCATGGCCGCAATCGACGTAGGATGCCGACTCGTTCATGAAGCGCTGGCCACTCGAGTCGACGATGATCCCGAAGGGGAAGGAGCGTTCCCAGAGGACGAAGAGCGGTCGGCCGTTCGGCATGATCGCCGTCGGGCCCCACCAGGCATCGTCCATGAGCGCGAGAGCCGCACCGATGGCGTGCGCCGCGCGAATCGCGTCACCAGTGTCGCTGGGGGCAGCGCTCGTCCATTCCGTGGTGATCGGGTGGGGGTGGTAGCGCTCGCGCATCTCCCGGTTGTGTGCGAATCCGCCAGCCGCCAGCAACACACCGCCCCGAGCACGGATCCGGACCGGGCGACCCTGGTGCTGCACCACTGCACCGACGACGGCTCCGTCCTCCGTGAGCAGCTCGACCAGCGGACTCTCCAACCAGATCGGAATGCTCCGCTGGAGACAAAGCGACAGCAGTTGCCCGATGAGCGAGGCACCCAGCGTGAGCGGCACACGGCCGCGCAGGCGGTAGGACAGGAGTCGCCAGACGACACGGGCTGCCGTCAGGGCTCCGTTCGGTGTCCGGAGGACGAGGGCGAACTGACTCGCTTCGTTCGTATGGAGTGGCACACTCGGCAAATTTGGATACCGGTGCAAGCGGGCCAGCCAGACCCCCAGCTGCCTCCCGTCGAAGAGTGCTCCTTCGATCGACCGGCCGAAGATCGAACCACCCGGCTTCTCGGGATAATAATCCGGATAGCCGAGCGACGGTCGCCAGCGGAAACCCAGTCGCTCCAGGAACTCGACCATTTGTGGCCCGTACTCGAGGAAAGCGCGCCGGCGTTCTGGCGAGGATGCCGGGCCGACATCCCCGATCACCTCGTTCATGTACCGGAGCGCTTCTTCGAACGAATCGCGCAAGCCAGCTCGCCGGCTGACCGGGTTGTTCGGAATCCAGAGTCCCCCACCTGACCAGGCAGTCGTCCCGCCGACGAAGGCGGTCTTCTCCACCACGAGCGGCTCGAAGCCGTGTTCTTTGACGACCAGTGCACCGACCAGCGCTGCGCCGCCGCTGCCGACGATGAGGACATCGGTCTGATAGTCGAAATCCGGCATGGTACCCTCCCCTGCTTCACGACGCGTGCGCGACTGCGTGCCCGTACTCTGCCAGCGATCGACCGATTCGTCAACCGAGACCACTGCGATCTCGCGATCCCCACGGTCGGAGCGAGTCTTTCTCTCGACCTGCGCCATGGAAAAATGGAAAAAAGGAGTATCGCCTGACTCTTGCTCACGTCGCGTTTTCCCGTATACTACAGTGAGCGCCTCACGGCGCGACCGCACTCGATGCCGAACCGTAAGGAGGGAAAGGGTACGATGAACCAGTACACCGCCTCACGAGTCGACCAGCGTGTCGTCTTCTACACCGCGGCGGTGGGCTTCGGTTCCGGTTCGGGTTGCGGTCGCGGCTCCAGTAGTCCCTCCGGTTCCGGTCGCAGCGGCTCCGGTCGCCACGGAGGCGCTGTGACGATCCGTTCGCTCACTGTCACCGTAAGACGTGAACCGGAGGGGATCCATGGAACGGCAGATTCGACTCGCACTCGATCTTGACGGTGTTCTGACCGAGCACCCAGCGCCGCTGGCCCAGGCGGCCAACCGGGCGCTGGGTATGCAGCTACCCGATCACGCATTCGTCGATTCCCATGGCTGCAACGTCCCGGAGGCCGTCCGTCTCTGGGTCTACGGCCCCGGCGGGCCAGCGACGCTGCTCGATCCTGCACCGAACGCACCGCAGCTTCTGCGCGACGTGCTGCGCGTCCTCGGGAGCGATCGCGTGGTCATCATCACCGCGCGGCCGGAACGCTCGCGCGCGACGACCGAGGAGTGGCTGCAGCGACACGGCTTCCCGCGCTGCCGGATCGTCTTCACCGACGACAAGGTGGTGGCCGCCCGTGAACTCGGCGTGACCCATGCCATCGAGGACAGTCTGCGGCACGCGACACGGTACGCCGAAGCTGGTATCACCTGCTTCCTGTTGACGAACGAACCCGCACCTCCCGGCGAGTCGCCGTTCGTCGTCCGGGTGCCGGACCTGACCGCTGCTGTCCAATCGGTGCTGCGCCTCGCTGGGGCACCGCTCCCGACTACCAGCAGCGACGGGGTCCTGCCGCGTCGCCGGCGGATCGTCGTGAGCGACGTGATCGACCAGCGCGCCCTCGAGCGGCTGGCCGCTGAGGCCGAGGTGATCGAGGTCGATGGTCGCGACAAGGAAGCGCTCTACGCAGCACTGCGCGACGCGGATGCCCTGATCGTCCGCAGCGAGACGCAGGTCACCCGCGAACTCCTCTCCCACGCACCGCGTCTCCGCGTGGTGGCACGTGCCGGTACCGGTGTCGACAACATCGACCTCCAGGCAGCGACCGAGGCGGGTATCCTGGTCCTCAACGCACCGGGTGCCAACGCGGTCTCAGCGGGCGAACACACGATCGCCCTCATGCTCGCCATCTCGCGCTGCCTCATCGAGGCGAACGCGACGACGCACGCCGGACGCTGGGAACGCAAGCGCTTCCGCCCGTTCGACCTCAAAGGCAAGACCGTCGGCATTGTCGGACTCGGTCGTGTAGGTTCGGTCGTTGCCCAGCGGCTCCGTGCCTTCGAGGTCCGCCCGCTCGGGTATGACCCGTATATCACGCGCGAGCGCTTCGCGCAGCTGGGCGTCGAACCGGTCGACTACGAGACGCTGCTCGAGCACAGCGACATCGTCACCTTCCACGTCCCGGCGACGCCGGAGACCCGCCATATGCTCGATGCCCGCGCGATCGCTCGGATGAAGCGCGGTGCGATCGTCATCAACTGTGCGCGCGGCGAGATCGTCGACGTACACGCGCTCGCGGAAGCGCTGAAGAGCGGGCATATCGCGGCAGCCGGTGTCGACGTGTTCCCGGAGGAGCCAGCCTACGAGAGCCCGCTGTTCGGTCTCCCGAACGTCGTGCTCACGCCCCACATCGGTGGCTCGAGCCGAGAAGCGCTCGAGGCGGTGGGCGAGATCATCGCCACAACCACGCTGGCGGCCTTGCGGGGTGAGGTCGTCCCCAACGCGGTCAACCTTCCGGCCGCATCGCTCCACGCACCGGAACTGCTGCGACTGACGCAGGTGGCCGAGGCAGCTGGCCACCTCATCGCCGTGCTCCAGCCAGCCCGGCCGTCGAGCTTCCTGGTAACCGTGCACGGCCAGGTCGCACCGGATATCGCCGAGCATGTGACCGCCGTCGCACTCGCTGCCGCGCTCCGGCGCTGGACAGTGCGACGGGTGACACCCGTCAACGCGCGGCTGGTCGCGCAGGAACTGCAGCTCTTCGTCGACGTGCGTTTCGATACCGGCGCCTCGACGGTACCCGAGTTCAACTTCGAGGTCGACGGCGACCCGCCACATCACGTCATGGTGCGCTGGGACCACCGCCACGCCGGCATCATGGAAGTCGACCGCTTCTCGCTCGAGCGGCCGCTGGCCGGCCACATGCTCATCACGCATCACCGCGATCGACCCGGCATCATCGGCCGCATCGGGACGATTCTCGGCCGCTACGATGTGAATATCGCGGGCATGCAGGTCGGGCGCCGGGAGCGCGGCGGCGAAGCGATCATGGTGCTGAATGTCGACGACCCGATTCCGGAAGCAGCCTTGAACGAGATCCTGCAGGTGCCGGACGTGTGGACAGCCTATGTCGTCTCGCTCCCGGAGCCTGTCGACGCACCGGCAACCTTCACACCGGTCCTGGCCGACGACTGAGCGGCGCTACTCACACCAGACGGCGATAGAGGTCCAGCGTGCGCTGGGCGACGGCACGCCAGCTGAAGTGCTGTTCGACCCGCGCACGTCCGTTCCGGCCTAACCGCTCGCGCAGGGACGGATCGTCGACGATCCGCTGAATGGCTGCTGCCAGGTCGCGAGCGAATCCCTGCGGGTCGATCGGCTCACCGCGTTCCGGGTCGACCTCCACGTGGACGAGGATCCCGGTCTCCCCGTCGACGACGACTTCCGGTATGCCGCCGACGTCCGAAGCGACGACCGGACACTCGCAAGCCATCGCCTCCAGATTGATGAGGCCGAACGGCTCGTACACCGACGGGCAGCAGAAGACCGTCGCGTGCGAGTAGAACTGGATCACGTCCGAGCGCGGCAGCATCTCCGGAATCCAGACGATACCGCTTCGCTGGGCACGGAGCTCAGCCACTCGCGTCTCGACCGCCTGCGCGAGTTCCGGGGTATCGGGCTGGCCGGCGAGGAGAACGACCTGAACGTCCGGGTGGAGGAACCGTACCGCATCGAGCAGATGCACGATCCCTTTCTGCCGGGTGATCCGACCGACGAAGAGGACGTACGGCCGGTCGAGGTCGACACCGGCACGCTCCAGAGCGCTCGTCTCGCTCGTCTTCCGGTAGAGGTCGATGTCGATCCCATTATGAATGACGTGGACGCGCTCCGGCGGTATCGCGAAGAGGCGGAGGACATCCTGGCGCGTCGCACCGGACACCGCGATCACTGCATCGGCCGCCTCGATCGCCGTCCGCTCCATCCAGGAGCTGAGCCGGTAGGCTGTCCCGAGTTGCTCGGCTTTCCACGGTCGGAGCGGTTCGAGCGAGTGGATTGTCAACACGTACGGACGCTCCCAGAGGAGACGCCCCCAGAGGGCCGCCAGGTCGGTGTACCAGGTGTGCGCGTGGATGACGTCGGCATCGATCGGATCGCGTACCATCAGCAGGTTCCGCGACAAGGCATCGAGCGCGGACCAATGGCGGCGGTCTCCACTGCGCCGGATCTCGTCCCATCCCCGATAGCCGCGGACGCGCAGGTTGGGCTGTTCGATGTCCTGATCGCCGAAGCAACGCACCTCGACAGCGACGAGTGCAGCGAGTTCGCGTGTCAGGTACTCGACATGCACGCCAGCGCCGCCGTAGACGTGCGGCGGATACTCGTTCGTCAGCACCAGCACTTTGCGGACATCAGCCATTGCATCGCCCCCCGCAGCCGATCGTATCACGCAGCGGGAACAGCGTCGCCGATCCGGGAGGAGAAGAGACGCGAGCGAAATGCCAGGAGGCGCAGGCCGTTCAGGACGACGACGATCGTGCTCCCCTCGTGACCGACGACGGCGAGGGTGAGCGGTACGCCGCGCAGGAGAATGCTGGCGACCAGCAGCACGATCACACCGAGTGCGATCGCCAGGTTCTGCACGATGATCCGCCGGGCAGCGCGTGACAACTCGATCGAGTAGGGCAACTTGGTCAGATCATCGCTCATCAGGACAACATCAGCAGTCTCCAGCGCGACGTCTGTTCCCGCCGCACCCATCGCAACGCCGACGTCGGCAGCAGCGAGCGCCGGTGCATCGTTGACCCCGTCACCGACCATCGCGACACGGAAGCCGGCAGCCTGGAGCTCCCGGACGACCGCGACTTTCTCCTCTGGCAAGAGATCGGCGCGCCACTCGTCCAGGCCGATTTCGCGGGCGATGGCTCGCGCAGCGCGCTCGTTGTCGCCGGTCAACATTACCAGCCGGCGGACGCCGAGCTCCCGCAGACGCTGGACGACCTCCCGGGCGACCGGCCGAACGACGTCAGCGATGCCGATGACACCGAGCACACGTCCAGCGACCGCAGCGTACACCGCCGTACGGGCTCGCTCGCGGAGATCGGTCGCAGCAGCGCGTAGTGCAGGCGGAATCTCAACGCCATGCTCCTCAAGCAGCGCTTCGTTCCCGACGAGAACCGTCGTCCCGTCGAGGTCGGCTCGGACACCTCGCCCAGGCAGCGAGGTGAGCGCTGTCACACGGTCGACGAGCGACCGATCGAACGCACCCAACACTTCGGCATGAGCCACGATCGCCAGCCCCAAGGGATGCTCGGAGCGATACTCGACGGGCGCGATCGGGCGAAGCACGTCAGCCGGGTCGATACCGGCGGCCGGAACGACATCCGTCACGCGTGGCTTGCCGACTGTCAGCGTCCCGGTCTTGTCGAAGACGACAGCATCGACGACACCGATCGTCTCAAGTTGCAGGGCACCCTTGAAGAGCACACCGTTGCGGGCGGCATTGGCGAGCGCCGAGAGAATCGACGCGGGTGTCGAGATGACGAGTGCGCAAGGAGAGGCAGCAACCAGCAGGGTCATCGCCCGGTAGAAGCTCGTCGCGGGATCGGCACCCAGTGCGACCGGTACGCCGAAGGCGAGCAGCGAAACCACGATCACGCCCATCGCGTATTTGCCCTGAAACGCTTCGGCGAACCGCTGGGCTCGGGACTTCTGCTCTCGCGCTTCTTCGACGATCTGGATGATGCGTGCCAGTGTGCTCTCATGGACCGGCCGATCGACGCGTACCCGGAGCAGGCCAGTCGTATTCAGCGTCCCGCTGAAAACCTGATCGCCCGGTCGCTTGTGTACCGGCAGCGACTCACCGGTGATCGCCGATTGATCGACACTCGAATCCCCGGCGACGACGGTGCCGTCGATCGGGATCCGTTCGCCAGGCCGAACGATGACCTCATCACCTGGGACGAGCTCCTCGACCGGAAGAACGACTTCGGCGTCGTCGCGGATGACGAGCGCTGTATCCGGTCTCAGCGCGATCAGCGAACGGATGGCCCGATGCGTCCGACCGAGCGCGTAGTGTTCGAGCGCGTTCCCGAGAGAGAAGAGGAACAGCAGGATGCCACCTTCCGGCCAGGCACCGAGGACGGCAGCGCCGATTGCCGCCAGGATCATCAGGAGATCGATGTCGACTGTCTTTTGGAGAAGCGACGCCACGGCACGGTAGGTCGCATAGGCACCGCCAGCCACGTACGCAGCCAGGTACAGCGCGAGTGAGAGCCAGGGCGAGAGTGCCGCTCGCTCGGCCGACCAAGCTGAGAGCAGGAAGACACCGGTCGCGGCAGTCGTGAGGAGGAGTCCATGCTGCTGCCACCAGAGGACGCGTTCCTCGCGGTTCGTTCCTTCCTGCCGTCGAATGGGGACCACGAGCGTGCGGAGCTCCTCGCCGCGAGCCAGACCGTTCCCGATGACGAGCGGGTCGCTCCCGCTCGAACAGCGCGGGCAGCTTCCGCCGTTTCCACTGCGATGATCGGCGAGACGTGTGGCAACGGCACGGGCACGAGCATGAACCCGGTCTGCAGCGGCATCGTGCCGGTAGCGCACGACCAGCTGGTGCTCCTTCGGGTGGAAGGTTACTGCGACAATCTCATCGTCGCGGGTGAGTTCCTCCAGGAGCGTTTCGCATTCACTGCGTGTCGTCGCGGACGTTGCCATATGACCGAACCTCGTTTCGAAATTGAGAATGAGTCCTATTTGCAACGCCCGTAGTGTACCGCCAGACGTCTGGGGCGTCAAGGACCACCACCCCGCCCCGGACCGTGAGTGGCTGTGTCGGCGAGCGATCAGTGGCGCAGCCCTTCGCTGCGCTTCCCGGTCAGGATCTCGATCGTCATTTCATAGAGCACGATGCGGTCGAGGTACGGGTAGCCGGGTTCGAACAGCGAGGGATCGCTGTACTTCTCCAGTAGCCGGTCGAAGAACCACGTTTTGGTCTCGTCGTCCTCGACGATGCGCACGTGCCCGAAGGCGACGACACTGGTGTAGACGAGTGCCGAATTGCAGGCGTACGGTTTCCCAGGATGGAGCGGCCCCATCTCGGCAGCCTCGACGCAGACACGGGGATCGCGGCGAATATTGGAAAGGAAATGACCCTCCTGCGCGCCAGTGTGGAAGTACAGCGTCTCGCCACCTGGGTAATAGAACACGAGGGGAATGACATACGGCCAGCCGTCGGGACCCGCTGTCGCGACGTGGAGAACCTGGCGCTGTTGCAGCCATCGACGCGCCTCGGCATCAGCCATCAAGCGCTTGACGCGCCGCACACGGCCCCGGTAGTCGACCGCACGCTGGCGCTCTTCCATACCTCGTCCCTCCGTTCCCTCGAGCTCCTCGTGCCGGCTACGTCGGACCAGTATAGATCGTCGGATACCGACATACCATTCCCACCTGCCATTTCACGCTCGGATACGCTGACACGTTGGCACACGGCGGAGCGCGCGACGAGCGATGCTGTGGATGATCGCTCCGGTCGCTGTGGATAACCGGCTCGCTCATCCACATCCAGTGCGTCTGGCTGTGGGTAGCGACATCTCCCCGTGCGGACAGGCAGTGGACGGAAACGCACGCAGTGCCAAATGGGCTGGCTCTTTTCCCACAGGACGTCGGCTCTGACCAGGCACTATCCACAGGGACGCGCCACGATATTCGGCTCCGTGATCGCGGTTTCGTCGCTATCCCCACGATCCACGACCCCGACTACGGTGACGAGTTCTCTCCATCGAGTTATCGACACGGGACTCTCACCACGGCTGGCACGTGGGAGAATCAGGAACGTGAGTGGACGCGGGGAGCGAACAGCGAAAGGGTTACTGGCAGATGCACAGTGCTGACGTCGTGATCGTTGGGCTCGGAATCATGGGCACGGCCGCTGCAGCGGCATTGGCCCGGCGTGGTCATCGTGTACTGGGCCTGGAACAGTATCCGCCGTTCCATACTCGTGGGTCATCGCATGGGAAAACGCGGATCATCCGCGAGGCCTATTTCGAATCACCGGAGTATGTCCCACTCGTGCAGCGAGCGTACGTGCTTTGGGAAGAACTCGCCGAGCGGACGGGGCGGACGCTCTTGCGCGTCACCGGCGGCATCAGCCTGGGGCGCCCGGAGAGCCCGTTCATCACCGGGGCACGCGAGAGCGCGCTCCGGCACGGACTCGCGCACGAACTCCTGGATGCAGCCGAAGCGAGGAAGCGTTTCCCAGGACTCCGTGTTCCCGATGATTTCGTCGCGCTCCTCGAGGGCAGGGCCGGGATCCTGTTCGCTGAGGAGTGCTGGCGGGCGTTCATCGACGATGCGGTGGCGCACGGTGCCCGACTGCACTTCGGAGTGCGAGTGACCGGTTTCGCGCTGGAAGGGAGCGGCGTCGCGATCGAGACGAGCGAGGGGGCGATTCGGGCGGAACGCCTGGTCGTGACGGCTGGTCCGTGGACACCTGAGCTACTCGCGTCGCTGGGACTGCCGCTGACGGTTCGGCGCGTCCTGGTGGTGCACGTCGAGCCGCGGCGACGCGAGCTGTTCGAGTTGGGGCAGCTGCCCATCTTCTTGCTCGACGTGCCGGAGGGCGAGTACTATGGCTTCCCGTGGCTCCCGGAACAAGGGGTCAAGTTCGGTCGCCACGACGATGGCGAAGCGTGCACGGCCGAGACGGCACGGCGGGAGGTGCGCGATGACGAGATCGCCAACATGCTGGCGGTGCTGGGCCGGTATCTTCCCGAGGCCGCTGGGTCGGTGCTGATGCCGGTGACGTGTCTCTACACGATGACGCCGGACGGGCATTTTGTTGTCGATCGGCATCTGGAGTGGCCACACGTCGCCTTCGCTGGCGGCTTTTCCGGTCACGGATTCAAGTTCGCGCCGGTGATCGGCGAGGCGCTGGCGGATCTGGCGATCGAGGGGCGTTCCGAACTGCCGATCGGTTTCCTCGGAGCAGGCCGGTTCGGGACACGGCATCAGTAAAAGCGTGTCCGGGTACGGTGGTACGGCGGTGCATCGGGCGGCAGCGACTGGCCGAGTTGCCAGAGGGCCCAGTCGACCTGCCAGGCGGCCGCTGGTTGGCCACGGGCGTGCAAGCGAGCGACGAGTTCGTCGACCGCACAGACGGTCGCCGCCCGGATTTCCACCTCCTCGGGAGAACCGGCTGGAATTTCCTCGCGGGCGTCGATGCGGCGTGCCAGGGTTTCCTCGTAACGGAGCGCACCGTAGAAGCGGAGTACCTGCGGCAGCTTGTAATCGGCGAAGGCGGTGAGTGCATCGAGGTCGTGGAAGGAGCCGAGTTCGCGACCGTGAAAGGCACCGGCGAGGTCGGTGCAGAGGAGTTGCGCACGCTTGTAGAACGGTACGACGAGACCGTCGTACGACGCGACGTCGCGAAACGAGGGGAAGACCTCAGTGACCAGACGCACCAGCGTGGCGGCGCTCCCGTCTGCACGGCGGACGAGGTGCGCGAACTGGCCGTCGCAAGCTGTACGAAGCCCCCGTGCGACTTCCCGGACGTGCTCGATACGCCAGGTGAGCAAGGGGATCGTTCCCTCGCCCGCGAACAGGTCGGCGATCTGGTCGTCGGTGAGCTGGGCGAGGTACCCGGCATCGTAGAGCGGCTGCCCGCGTTCGAGTGCGCGTCGCAGGGCGGCGGCCAGGGCCCAGTAGCCATCGTAGAGGTGGTCGCGATAGCGGATACGCCAGCGCGGTTCTCCCCAGAAGCAGAAGTTCAGCGCGTCGAGGAGGAGGACGTAATTGGCGGTCTGCTCGGGCGTCCCACGCCAGTGGAGCGGGTGATCCCAGTCCGGGAGATCGGGGAGCGGGCTGGGAAGAACCGAGAGGATGCGCTCGATTCCAGCCGGATCGAGCTGCACCCAGCGGGCACGCTGGAGGACCATGCGCGTCGCCGCCCGGATGCCGAGCGGATCGGGCAAGTTGTGCTGTGGCGTCGGCAACGAGACACTCCCGTTCCGTCGTACGACGAGGCCGAAAGTGGGAGGATCCGGCTACGCGAGCGCCGAACCCGCTCCAGTATACTGGCGGTACGATGCCGCTCGCTGCCGTTCATGGGGGATGAGGATGAGCGCCATTCCGCTGGCCGAAGCTGTGGAGAAGGCTCGGCGCGCGATCGACGAGGCGAGATGGAGCGAGGCGAAAGCGATCGTCGAGGCGGTCCGGTCGGCTGCACCCGAGGCAGCGACGACGCAGCTTCTCTGGGGCCGGCTCCTGCTCGAGGAGGATGCCGAGGCGGCCGAGCGTGTCCTGCTGCGGGCGATCGAGATCGATCCGGAGGATGCTGAGGTGTGGGCGTTGCTGGCAGAGGCACGGCGACGCCGAGGGGAACGGGAGACGGCGCGGACGCTGCTGCAGGTGGCTTGGGAGTGCGCTCCCTGGCAGCGGGAGTATGCGGAGCGGCTGGCCAGCTGGTATCGCGAGGACGGTCAAGACGGACAGTTGTGGCTGTCGCGAGCGGCGCTCGCCGCCCTGTACGTGAGCCAGGGGTGGTGGACACGAGCGGGCGAGGAATGCCGTACGCTGCTCGAAGAGGGAGGCGAGCGGTGGGATCTCCGCCAGCGCCTCTGTCTCGCCCTCTGGTGGCTCGGCGCGCGCGACGAAGCAGCGGCGCAGGCGGAAGGGATGCTGGCCGAGCGGCCGGAGGCGGTCGGCGCGCTGATCGTCGCGGCACTGGCCGCACGCGAGCGCGGCGATGAGGCGGCCGCCCGTCGGCATCGCGAACTGCTCTGGGCACTCGATCCGTTGGGGGAAGCGATCGCCCGGTACGTACCGGAGGAGCGGTGGGAGGAGCGCGCGTGGCTCGGGGTAGCCGAACCGGTGCTGGTAGAGGAACGGTGGGCAGTGCCGTCGGTGGGAGAGACAGCGCTTCTGTGGGAACTGCCGACGGACGAGGAGCTCGCGGCTGCGCGGCCTCCGGATGCGGAGCTGGAGGAGGCGTTGGCGTTCGAGATCGGTCTCGCGGCTGAGGAGGCTGCGACTGGTGCTGTCGGCGCGGTCGAAGCGGAGAGCGAACCGGTGGAGGCGGGAGTACCCGAGCAGTGGGAACTGCCGAGCGAGGAGGAGATCGAGGCAGCACGGCCGCCCGCTGAAGTCGAGCGTGGGTGGACGAGCATGCTCGAAGAGTTGGTATCGAGCGGAATCGAGCCACTGGCGATCGAAGGCCTGGAATCCGCCGAAGAAGCGCCGGCTGGTGCAGCGCCGCCGGGAGCCGAGGTCGTTACCGGGACGGTGCTTCCCGGGATGACGGCGGAAGCGGCGGCGCCGGAGGCAGTAGCCGGAAGCGAAGAGGCGGTGGCCGAAGCCGGGGAGATGGCGATGGAAGCTGCGGAAGCTGCGGCCACTTCCGTGGAGCGTGCGGCTGTTGAGGAGCCGGTTGTCTCAGTGAGCGCTGCCGCAGCGGAGGAGAGCCAAGCTCGTGACCATAGTGAGGAGCTGATCACGTCGGCAGAAGGGGAATTCGAGCGGCTTCTGGCGACGGGTGCGGTGGAGGAAGCAGTGCGGCTGGCGCAGCGCGTGGTGCATCGCGGTGGGGAGGAAGCGGAGGCGCTGATTCCGCACCTGGAGCGGTTGGTCGCCGAAGGGGGACGAGGAGCGCGGCAGGCGGCGATGGCACTGGGTGCCTTCTACCGGCGGCGCGGAGAGACGGGGCGGGCATCGCGATACTACGAGTTGGCGTTGCGGCTGCGCAGCGAGTAGGCTGGAGAACAGGTGAGCGGTTTGGGTGCGGGCGCGTGGGCGCCCGCGTTCGTTGCCGGAGGGTAGGAGCGTGGAGCGGTCGCTCATCATCGTGAAGCCGGACGCGGTCCAGCGTGGTCTGATCGGGGAGGTTCTGCGGAGGCTGGAGCAACGGGGTCTCCGATTCGTCGGGCTGAAGCTGATGTGGGTCGATCGGGAGCTGGCCGAACGGCACTACGCCGAGCACCGGGGGAAGCCGTTCTTCGAGGAGCTGCTCTCGTTCATCACGTCGGGACCGGTCGTGGTCGGTGTGGTCGAAGGGCCGCGTGCGATCGAGGTGACCCGGAAGACGATGGGGAAGACCGATCCTGCGCAAGCCGAGCCGGGAACGATCCGGGGTGATCTCGCGCTCTCGATCGCGCAGAACGTCATTCACGGGTCGGACAGCCCGGAGAAGGCGGCATACGAGATCAGTCTGTTCTTCCGGGAAGACGAGCTGGTGAGCTACGAGCGGGCGATCGACCGGTGGATCATGGGCTGACCCGAGTGTTTCACGTGAAACACCGACGGGGGCACCCTCGTGGTGCCCCCGTCTCGCTTCAGCTGTCGCTCTGCCGGATGATCAACGGATGCCTGTGCCAGGCTGCCAAAAGACGAGCGACTTCGTCGCGCAACTCGATGTCGGAGATACTTGGGTCGATCTCCTCGCTCTCTTCATACGGCTCGCCACCGAACCACTCCCGTCCGGCTGAGGTGTGGACCAGCGTGCGGTGCAGGATCCGTTCTCGCCGTAGGACGGTTCTCTCCCCTTCCCGGGCGATATACAAGCCGAAGCCCGGTGCCAACGCGATGCCGACGACGCCGTGGTCAGGGTCGTCCACGAGTACCGGATACCCTGGCGCCGTCCGGTCAGCGAGCTGTTCCGCGATACGCCGGAGCATCGGCAACAGGCGCTGTCTCAGCGAGACAAAGCCGTCTAGACTCGTCATCGATCAGGCTCCCTCGTTCCTCCGGTACCCCTGTCCGTCGAGACCGAAGAGACGAAATCCCAGCCGCACGGCTGGTCCGACCGTCAGCGCGACGACGATCGTTCCCACGCCGAACGACCCACCGAGCGCGATTCCGGCCAGCGTGACCGATACCTCGAGTGCCCACCGGACCCACCCGACCGACCACCCCGTCCGGCGTGCCAGCGCGAGCATCAGACTATCACGCGGGCCAGCACCGAAGTCCGCTCCGATGTACATGCCGGTGGCGATACCCAAGAGCAGCACCGACAGCACCACTTCGATCGTACCACTCACGGGTGACGTCGCTGCGGGAACCCAGTTAAGCCACAGCAGTACATCCATGAACACACCGATCAGCACGAGGTTCGCGAGTGTTCCGATGCCCGGGGGCACGCCGAGCAGCCAGCTCACCGCGACGACGAAGGCACTCACCACGATGCTGGCCTGCCCGACCGTCAAGAACGTGTGCTTGGCCAGTCCATCCTGGAAGACGACCCAGGAGTAGGCACCCAGGCCACTCTGAAGCCCGAGCACCAGCGCGAGGGCGAAAAGAAAGAGCCCGCCGAGCAGCATCGTCCATCGGCCCAGCAGCGATCCCACGCTCCGCTCCTGTCCGATCCCGACCCGCACCATCAGGAGCCGACCGTTTCCAACCGTACCCTCGCGCGTTCTCGTCGATGTGGGCAGAGGGTGTCCATGTCGACGCGCATTCCCGCGGTTTCTCCGTTCTCTCCTCTCCCAGCCGACCGGCATCGTGCAGCTGCCACTTGCCTTCTTTGCTGCCGACTCGCCACGGTGGGCGTGGTTCCGGCACACTGTACCATCGCGTGCTGCGCGTCGCACGCCGACGACAGAATCGTCTAGTGGGAAAGGAGGTCCCGTGACCACTCCGACGCTCCGGATCCTCGGTATCCCCGGTAGTCTGCGGCGGCAGTCGTACAACCGCGGCCTGCTCCTCGCCGCGCAGGAACTCGCCCCACCCGCGGTCACGATCGAACTCTACGAACTGCACGACCTGCCCCTCTACAACCAGGACCTAGAGGAGGCCGGTCCTCCCGAGTCGGTCCTGCAGTTCAAGCGTGCGATCGCCGAGGCCGATGCCCTGCTCATCGCGACGCCCGAATACAACTGGAGCGTACCTGGCCCGCTCAAGAACGCCATCGACTGGGCGTCGCGCCCGCCAGCCACCAGCCCGCTGCGGCGGAAGCCGGTTGCGATCATGGGCGCAACGACCGGCCTCTTTGGGACGGTTCGCGGCCAGCTCGCCCTGCGTCAGGTCTTCCTCTCGACCGAGTCGTATGTCCTTCCGAAGCCGGACGTCCTGGTGCGCGACGCTGCCAGCCTGTTTCGGGACGGTCGGCTGGTCGACGAACCGACGCGCCAAATGATCCGCCAACTACTGGAAGCGCTGGTCGCCTGGACGCTCCGCTTCCGCGATTAGTCGGGCGCTTCGGGAACCCATCCCGGTCGCACTGGGAGACCACGCGCCCGCAACGCGTCGAGGGCCCCCAGTAGCCGCTCGCGGCGCAGTCGATCCGACAGAGTGTCGAGCAATGGGAGCTGGAGTGCTCGCTCGGACAGGCCGGTCATCCGCACGCCGAGCAGCCGCACCGGCTCCCGCTCCTTTGCCAGGAGCACGCGGACGAGTTCGCGAGCCACCTGCCCGATGACCGCTCCGTCCGCTGACGGTTCTCCCAGGGTTCGCTGGCGCGTCACGGTACGAAAATCCGCGAAGCGGACCTTGACGACGACGATCCGCCCCTGCAGACCGGCCGACCGCAGTTCGCTCGCGACCTGGTCAGCCAGGCGAAGCGTTTCCGCCTCGATCTGTCTCGGATCGCTGAGATCCTGTGCGAATGTTTCCTCGTGCCCGAGCGACTTGGGTACCTTGCGCCCGACGCCGACCGGTCGGAGATCCTGACCGGAAGCGAGCGCGCGCACCAGATCGGCGCGGCGCCCGAAGACCGGCTCCAGGAGATGGGATGGGGCTGCTGCCAGCTGTCCGAGCCGCTCGATTCCGAGCCGTCGAAGTTCTGTCGCAGCTCGCGGCCCGATACCAGGCAAGGCATCGACAGGAAGCCGTGCGAGGAAGTCGGCTTCTGTCCTGGGTTCGACGAGTAACAGACCGTTCGGCTTGGCCAGCTCTGCGGCGATCTTCGCCACAGTCCGGTTGGTCGCTGCGCCGATCGTCGCCGTCAGCCCGAGTTCCTGCGCGACGCGAGCGCGCAGCTCCTCGCCGGCGCAGCGAACCGTATCAGGCCAGCGGACGCGCTTTCCGATCTCGAGGCACGCTTCGTCGATACTCAGTATCTCGATCCGATCCGTCAGACTCCCCAGCAGCTGGCGAAAAGACCGCGAGAGTTCCCGATAGTAGGCACTGTCGGTTCGCAGGACAATCGCCTCCGGGCAACGCCGGCGCGCCTCGACCAGCGCCATACCGGATCGGATACCGAACTGCCGTGCTTCGTAGCTCGCCGAGGCAACGACGGCACGCGGTCCATGGCCCGCGACCAGAACGGGACGCCCGCGTAGTTCCGGACGCCGCCGGAGCTCCGCGGCAACGAAGAACATGTCGAGATCGACGTGTAGAACGGCTCGCTCGACGATCATGATCGGCGTGAGTACCTCCGGACCCGTTTCAGAAAGGACGGCTGTACCGAACCTCTTTGCCCACGTGCTGCATCCGAATGGAGAGCGTTCCGCGAATCCGATTACCTAGCCGCTCTAGGAACGATACACCAGGACCCAGACCCCTCGAATTCCCAGCATCCTCTGCCCCTTCTCGGTCTCGCGCCACGGTACACGCTGCGCCGATCTCTTCTCTCGTCAGCCGGTGCTGAAGCCGGCTGGGGGAGGGAGTTCTTCGATGCTGCGTCGGATCGTCTTGTGGTCGTGGACTGGTGTTCTTCTTTTCGTCACGCTCCTGCCACTCGCCCCCCGTGCAGCCGCGGCGAGCCCGACTGGCTACGAGGTCGCTCCGGTGTTCCAGGACTTCTACCAGCGCTGGGGTGGTGTGCCAGTCTTCGGCTACCCACTCGGCCCAGCGACCTTCGAGAACGGGTATCTCGTCCAGTACTTCGAACGCCAGCGATTCGAGTATCACCCTGAGTATGCCGGTACGGACTATGCCGTGCTGCTCGGCCTCCTGGGGAAGGAAGTCGCCACGCGTGAGGGGCGTGACCTCCGTCCGGTGGCACCTGTTCCAGGTCGACGCTACATCGCCGAGACCGGTCACACGATCGCTCCCGAGTTTCTCTCCTATTGGGAGAACCGCGGTGGCGTCCGGTTGTTCGGCTATCCGATCACCGAGCCCTTCTGGGAGAACGGGCTCCTGATCCAATACTTCGAGCGAGCTCGCTTCGAATACCACCCGGAACTGGCCGGAACCGAATGGGCTGTCCTGCTCGGTCGCCTCGGAGTCGAGATCTGGGCCGAACGGAATCGCGACGTCGCCTATCAGGGTAATTCGCTGGCACTGCAGCTGGCTCAGCTGATCAATGACCGCCGTCGCGCTGCCGGCCTCGCTCCGCTGACGCTCGACGCGACCTTGACGGCCATTGCCCAGCAGCGCAGCGATGATATGGCTCGTCGTGGGTATTTCGCGCACGTCTCTCCGGAAGGACAGACGGCCTTCGATCTCATCGCGGCGACCGGCCTACCGTGGCGCTACGCCGGCGAGACCTTGCAGCGCAACAACTACCCGCTGGCACAGACCGCAGCGGAGGCGGCCCGCTCGCTCTTCGCCAGTCCGGCACATCGCGACATCCTGCTCGACCCACGCTTCACCCACTTCGGTGTGGCCGAGGCGACCGCCAGCGATGGTATGCACTACTACACGGTGGTCCTGATCCAGCAATGACGGGGGCGAGGCCCCGTTTTCGTCCCTCCGTACCACACCGGCGGGAGTGGTTCGCTGGTTGTGCTTTGACTGTGCGCTTCGGAATCGTCCGCTGATCGCGTGCGGGGGTGTCCGTCCTCAGAAGTTGGGTGCTCGCTTTTCTAGGAAGGCGCGCACACCTTCGCGGTAGGCTTCTCCGCTGTACACGCTCTCCAGCAACTGCCGGTACCGCTCGTCCCGCTCGTCGCCCCCACTCGTCGCCAGCTGCAACACGGCCTTGGTCGCCCGGATGGTGTCCGGTGAAAGCGCGGTCAGGTGTGCCACCCACTCCCGAACTCGTGCCTCCAGTCGGTCGACGGCGACGACCTCGCTGACGAGTCCGAGCCGGTGGGCTTCCCCCGCATCCACCAGCTCGCTGCGCAGCACCAGCTCGACGATCTTCCCCGGCGGCAGGAGACGCAAGAGCGCCCGGCACTCCCCGAGGCCTGGCATCACGCCGAGCCGGGCGATCGGCAGTCCCAACCGAGCATCCTCGGTCGCGATCCGGAGATCGCACGCCGCAGCCAGCTCGAGACCACCGCCGACCGCGATACCGCGGATGACGGCGATCACGGCCTGCGGTGCTTCCATGATCGCGCGGAGCGCCGCAGCGACTGCTGCGTCATACGCTGCGGCTGCCGCACCGCCAGTCCGCACGTCAGGAAACTCGCGAATGTCGGCGCCAGCGCTGAACGCTCGCTCGCCTGCCCCACGCAGCACGATCACGCGGACGCTCCGGTCCGTCGCCAGCTCCTGCACGGTGTGCGCGAGGTCCCGCCACATGGCGAGTGTCAGTGCGTTCAGTGCTTCCGGCCGGTTGAGCACGATGGTTGCGACGGGGCCACTCCGTTCCAGCAACAGCTCGTTCATCGGACAGCTCGCTCTCGCGTCACTGGTCCGAGCACGACCGCGCCGTCACGAGCCAATGCAGTGATCGTCGACTCGTCGTACCCGAGCTCCGCCAGAATCTCTGCAGTGTGTTGGGCGAGCAACGGCGGGGAGCGGCGGATGACCGGCGGTGTCTGCGACAACTCGATCGCTGGTCCCACCAGCCGGATCTGGCCCGCCAGTGCATGCTCGACCGTGCGTACGATGCCGAGGTACTGGACCGGCTCGCTCTCCAGCGCTTGCCCGACCGACCAGATCGGGCCACAGGCGACGCCGGCCCGGCTGAGTCGTGCGACCCAGTTCGCTACGGTATCGGACTGTAGTGCCGCTTCGAGCGCTGCATTGATGGCAGCCCGGTTGGCGACCCGGTCGGCATTCGTCCGGAAGCGTGGATCCTCCAGCCACTCGGGATGACCGACCTCTTCAGCGAGGCGGCGCCACATCTGCTCGTTGGCGATCGCGATGTTGATGTACCCGTCCGCACAGCGGAAGGTACCGTACGGGGCAGCGACCGGATGATCGTTCCCCTCCAACCCCGGCTCGCTGCCGTCGGCCAGGTAGCGACCGGCCTGGAACGTCAGGACACCGATCACCGCACCCAGCAACGACGTGTCCACTCGTTGCCCGACTCCGCTCCGTTCCCGCTCGTAGAGCGCAGCCAGCACACCGTAGGTCGCGAACAGGGCAGCCAGGATGTCAGCGATCGCGATACCGACTCGGACCGGACCGCTCTCCGGCTTGCCGGTCACGCTCATCAAGCCCGACATGCCTTGCGCGACCTGGTCGAAGGCCGGTACGTCGGCCCAGGGGCCGCGGGGGCCGTAACCCGTCACCTGGCAGTAGATGAGGCGTGGATTCAGTGCACGCAGGCTCGGCTCGTCCAACCCGAGGCGCTGCATGGCACTCGGCCGGAAGTTCGTCACCAGGACATCGGCTCGCGCCGCGAGGTCGCGCGCAAGCTTGGCCCCTTCCGGGTGCTTGAGATCGATCACGATGCTCCGCTTGTTCCGGTTCACGGAAAGAAAATACGGGCTCTCGCCCGCGACGAACGGTGGGCCGTACCCACGAGCGGGATCGCCCTGCGGCGGCTCGATCTTGATGACGTCAGCTCCCAGATCGCCCAGCAGCATCGTACAGAGCGGGCTCGATACCGCCTGTCCGAGCTCGATGACCGTGAGCCCATCGAGCGGCAGCTGTCGTGTCCGGTCAGCGGCCATCGGTGTCTCCCTCCTCTTCGTGTTCGCCTTCAGCCGGCTCGTGTTCACCTCGGAGCGTCACCGCGTACCGATACAGTTCTCGTCTCGGCAGTCCGGTCTGCCGCGCCAGTTCGCGAGCGATCACGCTCGGTGCCTCGCCTGCCGCGATGCGGTCCACGATCAGACGCCGAATCGTCTCGTCGCTCGGGGGCGCTGGTCGCGCGGCCTGTCCAGCTACGACGAGAACGAATTCACCGCGCGGCTCGTGCTGCTCGTAGAACGCGACGGCCTGGCTGAGCGTCAGACGCTGTACCTCCTCGAACTGCTTCGTCAGTTCGCGGCACACAGCGACCGGCCGATCGCCGAGAATCTCGAGAGCGTCCTGGAGTGTCTCGCGGAGCCGATGGGGTGCCTCGAACAGGATCAGCGGATAGTGCACGCTTGCCAGCTCGGCCAGTCGCTCGCGCCGCTCCTTCTGACGCCGCGGCAAAAAGCCCGCGAACACGAACCCGTCCGAAACCAGGCCAGAGACCGCTGCTGCTGCGGTGACAGCCGACGGGCCGGGTACGACGACGACCGGATACCCTGCTCGGGCTGCTGCCTGGACCAGTTCCGCTCCGGGATCGGATACGCCTGGCATACCGGCATCGCTGACGAGAGCGACGTCTCCTTCTGCCAGGGCAGCCAGGAGCTGGCGGAGACGGGCCGGGCCGCTGTGTGCATGGAAACTCACCACCGGTGTCGCGATGCCGTAGCGACCCAGGAGCTTCCGCGTCTGGCGCGTATCCTCCGCCGCGATGAGCCGCACCTCCTTGAGGACGCGCAACGCGCGCAACGTGATGTCTTCGAGATTGCCGATCGGTGTGCCCACCAGATAGAGTGTTCCCATTTGCCTGCCTGGCACCGACTCCGTATGCTTAGCCGTACGGACGCTCGCGGTGCAACACCGCTCTGGAGAGGCCCCACGATGGACTCGACCCGCGAGATCATGTTGCAGTCCGGGTCATTGTACCGGAAGTACCGGCCGCAGACGTTCGACGAGCTGGTCGGCCAGGAGGCGATCGCCCGCACGCTGCGCAACGCTGTCGCGCTCGGTCGGGTCGCGCACGCCTACCTCTTCTGTGGGCCGCGCGGTACCGGCAAGACGAGCACAGCACGGCTCCTCGCCAAGGCTGTCAACTGCCTCGCTCCCGACCCCAACCAGCGGCCGTGCAACCAGTGCGCGGCCTGTCGGGCGATCGCGAGCGGCGCAGCAGTCGATATCGTCGAGATCGACGCCGCTTCCAACCGCGGCGTGGACGACATTCGTGATCTGCGCGAGAAAGTCAAGTACGCGCCGGTCGAGTTGCGCACCAAGTTCTACATCATCGACGAAGCCCACCAGCTCACCCGTGACGCGTTCAATGCCTTTTTGAAGACGCTGGAAGAGCCGCCGCCCCATGTCGTCTTCGTGCTGGCGACGACCGAACCGGACAAGCTGCCTGATACGGTCGCATCGCGTTGCCAGCGTTTCGATTTCCGGCGGCTCCCGATCGACCGTGTGGTGGAGCGCCTGCGCTTCGTCTGCGCGCAGGAAGGGCTCGCGGTCGACGACGCCGTCCTCGCGCTGATCGCTCGCCGGGCGACCGGTAGTCTGCGTGACGCCCTCGGCCTCCTCGAGCGACTGGTCGTCTTCGTTGGTGAGCGCGCCGGGACAGCTCCGATTACGCTCGACCTGGCACTGGATGTGCTCGGTGGCAGCCGCCACGAGCGGCTGGCTGAGCTCGTGGGAGCGATAGCTGACCGCGATGCTGGACGGGCGCTCCGCGCTATCGCTGCCGCCGCCGATGCGGGCGAGGATCTTCAGCAGTTCGGTCGCGATCTGACTGCCTTTGTCCGCAGTCTGCTCCATATCCGGGCCGGTGGTGCCGATCCGCTCCTTCCCGAGGAGAGCGGCAAGCTGGCCCAACGCTTCACGCTGGCCGAACTCGCTGTGGTGCTCCGCAAGCTCACCGGCTTCGACGTACCGCTGCCGCGCTCGGGTGTCGATCCGCAGCTTCTTCTCGAATTGACCGTCGTGGAAGCGATCCTGGCACTCGATCAGGCGCAAGTCACAGCTCCAGCCACCTCCGCCGATCGCACCGCAGCCGCGCCGCGGCCAGCCTCTGTGCCAGTGGCACCAGCAAGTCCAGCTGTTTCCCGCGGGGACGGTCATATCACGCAAGCGTCCTCGTCCGCAGGCGCGCCGTCTCGTGAGCAGTCGGGCGCAGCGGCAGACGAGGACACGCTGCTCGAGCAACTCGTTCTCCGTTGGGCGGCTATCCGCCGTGAGTTGCGGAGTGCCAACAGCAAGGCGGCTGCGCTCCTCGCCGATGCCGAACCACGCCTCGTCCGCGGTGACGAGGTGATCCTCGCTGCACCGTACGAGTTCCACCGGCGGCGCATCAACGAGGAGACGGAATTGCGCCGGGTGATCGAGCGGGTGCTGTCGCGTCATCTCGGTCGCCCTTGCCGGGTCGTCTGCGTCGCACCGGAAGAGGTCGAAACTCTCCGCAAGCGTGGTGTGAACGAGTCCTCCCGCCACGAGAGCACCGACGAGGCAGGAGCTGCCGGCGGCCGTGTCGAGGAGGAGGATGCTCCTGATCCCCGGGCGCTGAGCGGGGACGACCTCCGGCGACTGGAGGCGGCCAAGGCGATTTTCGACGCTGTGGAGCTGTCGTGACGAACTCTCGAAAGTAGGTCGTACCGGAGGGGTGCCGAGCGCATGAGCGCACAGTCGTCTCCCACATGGTTCCTCTGGGGCACCGCTACGGCGGCCTACCAGATCGAGGGTGCGGCGCACGAGGACGGTCGTGGCCCCTCGATCTGGGACACCTTCAGCCACACTCCCGGCAGGACCTTTGAGGGGCAGACTGGTGACATCGCTTGCGACCACTATCACCGCTGGCCGCAGGATATCGAGCTGATGCGTCAGCTCGGGGCGCAGGCCTACCGCTTCTCGATCGCCTGGCCGCGCATCTTTCCGGAGGGTTCTGGGCGAGTCAACGAGCGCGGTCTGGACTTTTACGATCGCCTCGTCGATGCGCTGCTGGAGGCCAGCATCGTTCCGTTCGTCACGCTCTATCACTGGGATCTGCCCCAAGCCTTGCAGGATCGTGGTGGTTGGGCCGAGCGTGCAACGGTCGAGGCCTTCGTCACCTATGCGGAAACTGTGGCGAGACGGCTCGGTGACCGCGTCCGGTACTGGATCACGCACAACGAACCGTGGGTCGTTGCCTACCTCGGTCACTACCTGGGCGTGCATGCACCAGGAATCAGCGATCTCGCGACAGCCATACGCGTCAGTCACCATCTCCTCGTCTCGCACGGTTTGGCGGCGCGAGCGATCCGCGCTGTCGCACCGCACGCCGAGGTCGGGATCACGCTCAACCTCTCGCCGGTCGTTCCCGCTTCCGACGCCGTGGCTGACCAGGCTGCAGCGAAGGCCTACGATGGGATTCTGAACCGCTGGTTCCTCGATCCGCTCTTCGGGCGTGGCTACCCCTCGGATACGCGGCGCCTGCTCGGTGCGTTCTACGATCCGCCCGAATCCGACTGCGACACGATCGCTGAGCCGCTCGACTTCCTGGGAGTCAACTACTACACCCCAGCCTTCGTCGGCTCGGCATCGGACCAGTCCGCGGGTGCTTTCGGCATTCGCCTTCTCTCGCCCGAGGAACTGCACGCCCGTGGATACGAGTTGACCGACATGGGTTGGGCGGTCGTTCCGGACGGCCTCGAGCAGCTGCTCGTTCACCTGCACCGCGAATACCGCCCGCGCGCGATTTTCATCACCGAAAATGGGGCTGCATTCCCGGACGAAGTGGTCGATGGTGTCGTCGCGGATGACCGCAGGATCGCCTACCTAGTCGGGCATATCGCAGCCGTGCAGCGGGCACGCGAGGCGGGTGTGCCGGTCCACGGTTACTTCGTCTGGTCGTTCCTCGACAACTTCGAGTGGGCGCACGGTTACAGCAAGCGGTTCGGCATCGTCTACGTCGATTACGCGACTCTCGCTCGCTTGCCGAAGGCGAGCTTCCACTGGTACCGCCAACTGATCGCGAACGGTGGACTGCCGGACAGGTGAGCGGTGACGTGCTACACTCCGGCCCGGCAGAGGGGAGGAATCGCGATGCGGCTGAGCCGGGAGATCGTCGATCATGTGGCGATGCTCGCTCGCCTGGGGCTCACGGAAGAAGAGCGCGAGCGCATGCGCGAGCAACTGTCCTCGATTCTCGAGCACGTGAGCCGCATTCAGGAACTGGATACGGAAGCGATCCCGCCCACGGCACAGGTGATCGCACTGCAGAACGTGTGGCGCGAGGACGAAGTGCGTCCCTCGCTGCCGGTCGAGGCGGTACTGGCGAATGCCCCCGAAAGCGAGGATGGCTTCTTCCGCGTGCATGCGGTACTCGAGCAGAGCTGAAGGAGTAGCCCGGTGACGAGCGAACTCATCCGTCTGACTGTGGCGCAAGCCCGGGTCTTGCTCGATCAGCGCGAGGTGAGTGCGGTCGAGCTTGTCGAGGCGCATCTCGCCCAGATCGAGCGGCTCGAACCGCAGCTCCACGCCTTCATCACGCTCACGCCGGACCTCGCACGACGGCAGGCCGAGGAAGCGGATCGGCGGATCGCCCGCGGCGAAGCCTCGCTCCTGACTGGCATTCCGATCGCACTCAAGGACAACCTGTGCACGGTGGACGCACCGACGACGGCAGGTTCTCGTATCCTCCAGGGGTTCGTCTCGCCATACGATGCGACGGTCGTCGCGCGACTCCGCGAGCAGGGGGCGGTCTTCCTCGGCAAGACGAATACCGATGAGTTCGCGATGGGTTCCTCCACCGAGAACTCGGCTTATGGGCCGACACGGAATCCGTGGGATCTCGACCGGGTACCCGGCGGCTCGAGCGGTGGCTCGGCTGCAGCAGTTGCCGCTGGGGAAGCCATGCTCGCGCTGGGTTCCGATACCGGCGGCTCGATCCGCCAGCCAGCGGGGTTCTGCGGCATCGTCGGACTCAAGCCGACCTACGGCCGCGTGTCGCGGTACGGGCTCATCGCCTTCGCTTCGAGTCTCGACCAAATCGGTCCATTCGGCCGCACCGTCGAGGATGTCGCTCTCCTTCTCCAGGTGATTGCCGGGCACGACCCGGCCGATTCGACCTCGGTTCCGGTACCGGTGCCGGACTACCGAGCTGCGCTCACTGGCGAGATCCGCGGTCTCCGGATCGGTATTCCGGCCGAGTATCGGGTCGCCGGGATGGATCCGGCTGTCGAGCAGGTGATCGACCAGGCGCTGGCGACACTGCAGGAGCTGGGAGCCGAGTTGGTTCCGGTCTCGCTCCCCCATACCGAATACGCGCTCGCGACCTACTACATCATCGCTCCGTCGGAGGCCAGCGCGAATCTGGCACGCTACGATGGCATCAAGTATGGGTTGAGCCTGGCTGGCGAGACGCTTCTGGAGCGGTACCTACGGACCCGCGGGGAAGGGTTCGGTCCCGAGGTCAAGCGACGGATCATGCTCGGTACCTATGCGCTCAGCGCTGGGTACTACGATGCCTACTACGTCAAGGCGCAAAAGGTGCGCACGCTCATCAAGCGGGATTTCGATCAAGCGTTCGAGCGAGTCGATGTGATCGCGGCACCGACCTCGCCGACCGTCGCGTTCCGCCTCGGTGAGCGCACTGCAGACCCATTGCAGATGTATCTCTCCGACGTCTTCACGATCCCGGCGAATATGGCGGGACTCCCAGCCATCGCTGTCCCATGCGGGTTCGCGCATGGCCTGCCGGTGAGCCTGCAGTTCATGGGGCGGCCGTTCGACGAGCCGACTCTCCTGCGCGTCGCCGACGCGTACGAGCGAGCGACCCCCTGGCATGCCGAGTGGCCGAAGCTCGCAGTCGAGGCCTGAGCGATGGTCTCTTCGCTTGCCTGGCTCCGCAATGCGCTCGTCGTCGCGATCGCCTTCGCGATCGCGCTCTACTTCGTGGTCGCCTTCGGTCAACAGGCCTGGCGCGCGCGGCAACTCGAGGCACAGGTGGCCGAGCGGCGTGCGGCGCTGGCGGCATTGGTGTCGGAACGTGACCAACTGGCGCAGCAGCTCGCCGAACTCGAGGGTGACCGGTATCGGGCCTATGTCGAGCGCACGGCGCGTCGGGAACTGAACCTCACCTATCCCGGCGAAACCGTGCTCCTCGTCGAGTGGCAGGATGCTCCGCGTCCTGTCCCAGAACCGACTGTCGTGCCGTCGCCGACACCGCAGCCGAACTGGGCGCGGTGGCTGGAGCGACTCGGCTTGCTTAGGCCCTGACCCTCAGGCGTCGTCGAACGGGCGATGGTCGAGGAGCAAGGGCTGCTGCAGCACGCCACTCGCGAGTGCGAAGATCGCTGCTTGTGTGCGATCCTTCACTCCGAGCTTGTCGAACAACAGCGAGAGGCGATTCTTGACAGTGCTTTCCGCCAGGCAGAGCGCCTCGGCGATTTCCTTGTTGCTGAGGCCGGAAGCGACGAGTTGCAAGAGCTGCGTTTCCCGGCGCGTCAGGCGTACTCCTGGTTGCGCCTCCTGCAGGATGCTCCAGCGCTGGACTTCGCGGAGAAGCAGACCGCTGTAGCTCGGGCTGGCGTAGCTTTCACCCCGGAGTACGGCGCGCACTGCATCGATCAGCTCATGCACGCTCGCTTCCGAGGCGACGAGTGCATCGACTCCAGCCCGAGCGAGTGCCAGTATGAACTCCCTGTCGCTCCCGAGCCCGTAGACGACGATCTTCGCCGAGACACGATTCTCCATAGCCGGAAGTTGTGGAACGCGTCGGATCGCTCGCAGGAAACGGACCAGGGGAACGCCGTACTGGCCCGACACGAGGAGGACGTCTGGATGCTGCCAGTCAACTAGGCTCGCCAGCCGAGCCAGTTCCCCCACCTCGGCGACGACGCGTAGCCCTTCCGTCGATTCGAGGAAGTGACGCAGGCTCTGGCGGACAGCTGCTTGCGGATCCGCCAGGACGAGCGTGGGAGTCGTCTTGCGTTGTTCCTTTCCTTTCGCGTTCACCACCAACGTGCCGAAACCTTCCGGTAACCGTTCGACTCCACGTTTTGGTGTAACGGCCCGTTCGGGAGATTCGTGCATAGGACTTTCGGGCTACTCACGCTGCTAGACAGTCGGAGCAGCCTGACGGATGGATGCACCCGTCCGTTCGACTCGTCGTGCCGTCTCGAGCCGGAGACTCGCGGCCTGGACAGCGGGATCGGCAGTCGGGTACCGTTCCGGAAACGAGAGGATGACCGCGGTCGATGGGTACGAGCGATACCGATGCGTCGCTGGTCGCAGCGGCGCGCAGTGGAGACCAGGCAGCATTCGCGGCGCTGGTACAACGCTACCAGGGTCTGGTCTACGCTGTGTGTGTCCGTCTTCTCGGTGATCGCGATGCGGCCGAGGACATCGTGCAGGAGGCATTCATCCGTGCCTACCTCTCGCTGGATCGCTTCCGGGGTACGAACTTCCGTTCCTGGGTCTTGCGGATCGCGCACAACGCTGCGCTCGATCACCTGCGTGCTGCTCGCCGTCATCCCCACCTGCCGCTCGAGCGAGCCCCGGAGCAACGGAGCCAAAGCGAGCCAGCGCTGCAGGTCGAGCAACACGGGCTGATCGCTGCGCTGGAGGCAGCACTCGCCGCACTGCCGCCCGAGCAGCGAGCGGTCGTGGTGCTCGTCGATGTCGAGGGGCTCGCGTACGAGGAAGCGGCGGAGGTGCTCGGAGTTCCAGTCGGCACGGTGAAGTCGCGGCTCGCTCGGGCACGAGTGCGGCTCCGCGCCTCGCTCGAGGCTGACCCGCGCGCGAGGGAACTGCTTGTCCTCACCGGACGTCTTCCTCATGATGTCGAGTCAGCCGGGCACGAGCCGGCGTCGGATGCGGAATGAGGTAGGTTGACGATGACACTCGGAACCGACCATCTGTCCGACGAACAACTGGCACTCCTGGCGACCGACGTACCGGAACCGCCGCTCGCTGCTCACCTCGAGTCGTGCCCAGAATGCCGCGCACGCTGGGAGCAGTACCAGGCCCTCGTGCGCGCGCTGCGGACGCTTCCGCGACCGGCGTTACCACGCGATTTCGTGTTCGATCCGCAGTCAGTGGTCAGGCTCCGCTCCGCGCCCTGGTGGTGGCGCTATCGTTTCCCGATCCGAGTGGCGACCCTGCTCGCCGCTACGTTCCTCGTCCTGCTGGTGACCAGTGCACTCGTCCTCGTTCCACCGAGTACGCAGCCGAACGAGCGCGTCACGAGCGTCGCGCGTTCGCCGGTGGCAGCCGTGCCGACCATGCACGCGACGCCGACCCTCGCTGAGTCCGGTGCTGGTGAGGAAGTCGCGCCTGCCGTTCAGGCGCTCGCAGCTTCTCCGGCAGCAGCGAGCGAGGGGACTACCACAGCGCAGACAACGGTGCCCCCATCATCTCCGCCTCCTGAAGAACACGAGACGAGCCTGCGGCTCGGAGCATCCGGACGATTCGTCCTGTATGGGGCGATCGCTGTCTTGACGATCGTTACTGTCCTCGGCCTCCTCATCGGCTTCTTGCTCCCGCTCGTGCGGCGGCCGCAAAAGCCGATGCACCTGCCATGACCCGATCGGAACTGCGCGGAGCCCTCTGTCGTCTTTCTCTCGGAACAGGAACGGAGTCGTCTCGAGAGGATGGCAGGAAATGAGACAAAGGTGGCTCACCGCTCTCGTCGTGCTCGCCGCGCTGGCTGTGCTCGGGTTGGTTCTCAACGTCTTCAGCTCGTTGCCACCGATGGACGGAGCGGCTGCTCAGGAAACCGCGACGCGCGAGCGCGTCATCAGTGTTTCGGGTGAGGGCAGGGTGAGCCTTCCTCCTGATAGCGCGACGCTCACGCTCGGTGTCGAGGTCTTCGACGCGGACGCAGCCGCCGCACAACAGGCTGTCGCGAACCGCATGACTGCTGTACTTACCGTGCTCCGGCAAGCCGGAATCCCCGACAACTCGGTCAAGACCGTCCTCTACACGATCTCGGTCGAGCGCGACTGGCAGCAACCCGGTGCACCGGTCACGGGCTATCGCGTCACGCAGCTCATCGACGTCCAGGTGCAACCGGTCTACCGGGTCGGTCAGGTCTTGACACAAGCGGTCCAGGCTGGGGCGAACGTCGTCCAGCAGGTGGGCTTTTCGGTTTCGAACCCGGCTGCTGCGCTCCGTCAGGCGCGTGAGCTCGCTGTCCGTGACGCGCACGACAAGGCGGCGCAGCTCGCTCAGCTCGCGGGAGTCGGCTTAGGCGAGCCGGTGCGGATCGTCGAGTCGGTCTCGGCTCCGCCCGTTCCGGTGCCAGCGGCGCGGGATACTGTCGAGGTTGCCCCGGTTCCAGCCGGTGAAACGACCGTCGTCGTCTCGGTCTCGATCGACTACGCGATCCGCTGACCGCTCCCGGTAGGATTGAGCGGGCGATGAGCGGAACGAGTTGCTCTCGTTCCCTCACGTCCTGGACTGTACCGGTGAACTGGAGCGGCGATGCAGCTGACGCGGCGCTCGTTCCTGCTCGGGATCGGTGGGCTCATCGTGGGTAGCTGTCGGCGTCGTGTCGCCGCTCTTTCGCTCGCGCCGGCTGCGAGCTATCCGGGTGGCCGGTATCTCGTCGAAGTCAGCGAACTCCGAGATCGTCTCGGCGAACCAGGACTCGTCGTCCTGGATGCGAGCCCCTTGCGCGACTATCTCGCCGGCCATCTGCCGGGTGCTCGTCACGTCTGGTGGCAGGACACGATCGAAGTGCACAACGAGGTCTATGGGATGCTGGTCGGCGAACTGCGGCGCAGCCAGCTCTTGCGAGAGATCGGGCTGAATGCGACTGACGAGGTCGTCGTCTACGAGCGTGGCGACGGGCGCGGCGCCTGCCGGTGGTTCTGGTTCCTCAATGCCGTCGGCTTCGACCGTGTCCGCCTGCTCCATGGCGGCTTCGCTGCCTGGGTTGCGGCTGGCTTGCCGGTCACGCGCCATCTCCCACCGCCTGCACCGGCCGGGATGTTCCAACCGGAGCTCCGGTACGAGGTGCTGGCGGAACTCCCCGATGTCCTGGCAGCGCTCCAGGATCCAGCAGCGCGGATCGTCGATAACCGCAGCGCAGCGGAACTCGCGGAAACGTGGCAGGGGCGCCTGCGACGAGGCCGCATTCCCGGCTCGGTCTCCGTTCCCTGGCCGTCGCTCCTCGCCGGTGACCCTCCGGTCGCGTTTCGTCCACCGGAGGAACTCGCAGCGCTGTACCAGGCAGCTGGTCTCCAGCGTGAGCAACGCGTTCTCGTGGCTGGTCTTCACAGTCCGAATGCGGCGATCAGCTACGTATCGTTGCGCCTGCTCGATTTTCCGAACGTCCGCGTCTACGACGGATCGTGGGCACAATGGGGTGCGAGCAACGACCTGCCGATCGATCCGCTGACTGCCTCGAAGCCGTGATCGAAGATCCAGCCGGTTCGGTCGTCCGCCACGTCTATGACCGGACCACTGGGACGTGGCGCACGTTCCCGCATCCGCTTGCACGGCGGCCATGGCCGGCGAACTACGGCTATCTCGTGGGCACGTACAATCCTTCCGACGATGACGAGCTCGACGTCATCGTCCTGGCCAGCGTGCCACTGCCGACCGGGACGCGCGTGACCGTTCGCCCGGTCGGACTGCTCCGGCGAGCCAGCGGCGACGACAAGATCGTCGCCGTGCGGTGCGACGATCCACGCTATGGCTCGGTACAGCGACTCGCTGAGGTGCCCACCGACGATCTCGCCCGCATCCTTGACTGGTTCGCGGATTGGGAGCAGCCGCTGCCGGAGCTGGCCGACGAACAGGCAGCCTGGGCAACCATCGCGGCCGCACGCTGCTCGTGAGGAGGAGATCGCAGGATGTCGTCCTTCAGAGTCCTCGTAACTGGTGGAGCAGGGTACGTCGGCTCCTTCACCGTACGGGCGCTGCAAGAGGCCGGATACGACGTCGTCGTCTACGACAATCTCCAGCAAGGGCATCGCGCGGCCGTCTGCGCGCCGCTCGTCGTCGGCGAGCTCATTGACCGGGAAGCGGTATTCGCCTGTTTCCGGCGCTGGCGTTTCGATGCGGTGGTGCATCTGGCTGCTTATACCTCGGTGCGCGAGTCGGTGGAAAACCCCAAGAAGTACGTCGTGCACAACGTCGGTGGATCGATCGTCTTGCTCGACGCCTGCCTCGCTCATGACGTCCCATACGTCGTGTTTTCGTCGACGTCGGAAGTCTACGGCGAGGCGCGCTACTTGCCGTTGGACGAGGATCATCCGACCGAACCGACGAACCCCTACGGCGCGACGAAGCTCCAGGTGGAGCAGTACCTGCGCTGGTACGATGCCGCCTACGGTCTGCGCTCGATCAGCTTGCGCTACTTCAACGCGGCTGGCGCTGCACTCGATGGCTCGATGGGCGAAGACCACCGACCCGAGGAACACCTGATCCCGAACGCGATCCGCGGTGCACTCGGCTTGCAACCGTTTCGCCTCACTTCCGCACCGGTCGAGACGCCCGACGGCACGACGATCCGCGACTACGTCCACGTCCTCGATCTCGCCGATGCGCACGTGCGAGCGCTCGAAGCGCTCCGTCGGGGCCATCCGACGGACGTCATCAATCTCGGGAGCGGCGTCGGCTATTCGACCCGGCAGATCGTCGAGTTGGTGCAGGAGTTGACCGGTGTCCGGTTCCCGATCGAGCGGGGCGAGCCGCGCCCCGGTGAGCCGCCGGTCAAGTACGCCAGTTTCGCCAAAGCAGAACGCGTGCTCGGCTGGCGGCCCCGCTACGGGATCGAGGAGATCATCGCCTCGGCCGTTCGCTGGCACACGCGCTTCCCGCATGGGTATCCGGATTGAGTGGTCGATGGGAATCCGTCTCGCTCGTCTCTCCATCGTCGGTTTCAAGAGCTTCGCTGAGCCGCTCGAGCTCGTCTTCGATCCCGGTATCACGGCGATCGTCGGCCCCAATGGATCCGGCAAATCGAATCTGGCCGAAGCGATCGCCTGGGTGCTCGGTGAGCAGAGCGGCACGGCTGTCCGCAGTCGCCGGGCTGAGGACGTCATCTTCGCTGGCGGTCCCGGACGATCGCCGCTCGGCATGGCCGAGGTAACGCTCGTGCTCGAGCAGGACGACGAAGAACTCGGCCTGCCGTTCCGGGAAGTGAGCCTGACCCGTCGCATCTTCCGCGACGGGGAAAGCCAGTATCTCATCAACGGGACACGTGCTCGTTTGCGTGACGTCCTCCGTATCGCTGCAGTCCTCCGTGCCGACTGGATCATCGTCCGGCAAGGTGCGGTCGATGCCCTGCTCGACCAGCGCCCGGCGGAGCGCCGCGACTACCTGGAACACGCAGCAGGCCTCTCGACCCTCCGCCTGCGCCAGGCCGAGGCGCGCCAGCAGCTCAGCGAGGCCGAGCAGCACGCCCGGCGACTGGAGGACCTCCTGCACGAACTCGAGCCGCACGTGCAGGCGCTGGCCACTGCAGCCGAGCGTGCCCGGGAGGCGCTGGCCCTCCGGGATGCACTGCGCGATGCGACCATCCGGCTCTTCGCTGCTCGCTGGCAGGAGGCGCACCGGCAGATCGAATGTGCCCGCGCGCGACTCGTGGAACTGGACGAACAGCGGCGCACACTGCAGGCCCAGCACGACGAATGCACTCGCGCACTGGCCTCCCGCCGTGCCGAAGCCGAGACGCTCCGCGCGACGTATCAGGAGGTCGCGCGGCTCCGGCACGAACGCGAGCGTGCAGTCGAAGTGCTCGCGCACCGGGCGCAGCTGGCCCGGACGCGAGCGACGGCGCTCGCCGCGCAACTCCAGACGCTGGCGAGCGATCGTGATCGTGCTGCGGCGGAGCTGGCGTCGCTCCGCGAGGAAGTGCAACGACTCGACGATCTCGCTCGCACCCTCGAAGCGGACCGCTGCCGAGCTCAGGCGATGCTCGAGCGACAGGAGACGCTTCTCGCCGAGCGGCGGAAGCGAGCCCAAGCCCTCCGTGCCGAGCTCGCGCAACTGGAGCAGGAGCTGCAACGGAACGCTGCTGCCCGCGAGCGGTCCGTTCGCGAGCATGCCGCGCTCGTCGCCGCGCGCGAGGCACGCAGCCAGGAGCTGGCTCGTCTCGAGGCTGCCTATCGCCAGCTCGAGGAGGAACGGTCAGCCCGAGAACGGGAGCACGAAGCGCTGGCGCGTCGCTTGGCGATCCTGGAGGAGCGTTCGGTCGCTGCACGGGTGGAGGTCCAGCGCTACTCAGCGCAGGTGGTGCAGTGCCGCACGGAGCTGGACCGGCGGCAGCAGGCCGTGCAGGAACTCGAGCGCGAGATCACGGTCACGCGAACGCGGCTCGAAACGCTCGTGCACGCGCTCGAGCACGACCTCGTCGCGAGTTCAGCGCGAGCGATTCTTGCAGCGGCGAAACGTGGCCAGCTTTCCGGCATCGTCGGCACACTCGGTGCCCTCCTGGACGTTCCGCCCGAACTGGAGCAGGCGATCGAGGCTGCGCTCGGCGGCCATCTTTCCGATCTCGTCGTCGAACAGTGGGCCGATGCCGAAGCAGCCATCACTTTCCTCAAGGCGAACCGAGCTGGTCGGGCGACCTTTCACCCGCTCGATACCGTCCGGGCCGCACCTCCTGGCCGCCTGCCGCTCGCGGTCAACGAGCCGGGTGTCATCGGTATCGCTGCCGAACTCGTGTCGGCTCCAGCTGCGCTCCGACCGGTCGTTCAGTCGTTGCTGGGGCGTGTGCTGGTCGTCGCTGACCTCACGACGACGCGTCGTCTGTTGCCGCAGGTACCACCCGGCTGGGTTGTGGTGACCCGCGACGGCGAGCTCGCCCGCCCGACCGGTTCGGTAACCGGTGGGGCAGGCCGGGCACGGGATCGCGGCTTGCTGGCCTCGGCACGCGAGCGCCGCGAACTGGCTGCGCGCCTGGAGCGGCTCGCTGCACTCCTCACCGAAGCACAGCGCGAGGTCGAGTCGGCACGCGACGCGTACGAGTCGGCACGGGCGCGGTTAGCGTTGGCCGAGGAAACAGCGCGTCGCGTGGAGCAGGAGCAGCGTGAACTGCGATCGGAGCAGGCGCGTCTGCAGCGGGAGCGCTCGGCGCTGAGCGAGCGTCTCTGCCGCCAGGAACAGGCGATCGCGGAACTCCGGTCGGTTCTCGAACCCGATGCGACGCGGATCGATGAGCTGGCCCAGGAAACTGCGGCGCTCGCGACAACGCTCGATGCGCTCACTAACCGTCGTCGCCTGCTCGTTGCCGAGCTGGAGGCTGTCGAGGCCCCGGATCCTGAGCGGGAACAGCTTGCAGCAATGCTCGCGACCCTGCGCGAGCGTTTGGAAGCCGTGGCTCGGGAACGTGCCCACGTTGACCGTCAGATCGCTCGCCTCGAATCGGCCCTCGCGCAGTACGAGATGCGCGCCGCTGCACTCACCAGCGACCACGCCGGAGCCTGCGCCGAGGCGGAGCGTGCGGAGGAAGAGGCCCGCACGGTCGCGAGCGAAATCGACTCTCTCCAGCGCGAGGAGGCGGCACTGGACGAAGCGCTCCGCCGGTGCGAAACGGAACTCGCAGCACTCGCAGCCGAATGTAACCGGCTCGATCGAGCGCTGCACACGGTCGAGAGCGAGATCGCGCAGGCACAGACGGCCTCCGAGCAGGCGAGCGTGGCTGAGCGTGCCGTCCTCGAGAACGTCGCCTGGGAACTCGCGTGGACGGAAGATCCAGCCCGGCTCAGCGACGAACTCCGCTCGACCGCCGCAACGGTGAGCGATCCACCTGACCGGCTGGAGCGCCGGGTCGCGGAGCTGCGCCGTCGCTGGCGCGAGCTCAGTCAGTTCGGCGAGGCAGCGATCGCCCAATACGAGAGCGAGCGCGCTCGCTACGAGCGGCTCCGAGCGGAACTCGAGGATGTCCGCACCACCATCCGGACGCTCCGGAAGCTTTCGGCTGACCTCGACCAGCAGATCGAGCGGAGCTTTGCCCGGTCGCTCCGCGCACTGGATCGGGCGCTGGCGACCACCTTCGCCGAGCTGTTCGGCGGTGGTCGGGCGCGTCTCGTCGCGCGCGACGGGACAGGCTCGATCGAGGGAGTGGAGCTGGTCGTCCAACCGGCCGGCAAGCGCGTGCGCTCGGTGCAGCAGTTGAGCGGCGGTGAGCGGGCACTGGCAGCGATCGCCCTGCGCTTCGCACTTCTCGAACTCGATCCTGTGCCGTTCTGTGTCCTCGATGAAGTGGATGCAGCGCTCGACGAAGCGAACGTCCTCCGTTTCCGCACTGTTCTCGAGCGGTTGGCGACGCGAACGCAGTTCCTCGTCATCACGCACAACCGGGCGACGATCGAGGCTGCGGGGACGCTCTACGGCGTCACGATGGGAGAGGACGGCGTGTCGAAGGTCGTTTCCTTGCGAATCGCCGATTACGTCCACACCGAGCACTAGAGCGGATCGAGCGGCCAGATCGGACGACGGATATTCCGGAACGGCAGGCGACTGAGATCGCTCCCGGTGATTCCCGGGCCTTCGACGAGAACGATCCGCTCGGCGATCGGTTCGAACGCAGCCCGGAAGTGCCCCTTGCCTTTGAGGGCGACCACGCGTTGCTCGGTCGGCTCGATCCCGTGGGCGCGGAACACGTTGAGGTCGATCGGCGATTCGGCCCGCTCCGTCACCAGGACATCGATGCCGTCGACGCGGAAAACGACGGTGCGGCCGAGATCGACCGTGACGCCAGCGAGCATCGGTCCCGCGTTGACGTAGCGTCCGTCAGAGAGTAGCCGCACGATACCGCGAACCTGCAGCGGTGGACCGTGGAGGTCGTCGGTCTTGCCGCCGAGCAGTACCTCCACCGTCGCTCCCGTGCCTGCCGCGAAGCAATGGTCCACGACGTCCGGATCCCGCACAAGTGCGAGTGCTGCCGGACGCACACCTTCCCGCAGCAGGAAACGCAGGAGCTCGACGCTGTCACCAGGCCCGCCGCTCCACGGGTTGTCGGCGATATCGACGAGGACGAGCGGCCCGCGCCGGATCGATCGGATCGCCTCGGCTGCTTCCTCCCAGCTCGCGACCCCGCCGAGAAAGCCAGAGCGAAGTTCCCAGGCCAGCGCAGCCAGTTCATCAGCGAGCTGCTGTGCCAGTACCGGATCGTCATCGGTCGTGACGAGAGCGCTCAATCCGGCTTCCGGCACGTCCGCGGGTGGGAATCCTCCAGCGATCGTCACGTCGAGGACGCGCGGATCGGATTCCAGCTGCTGCGCTCGATCCAGGAGCACCCGCATCGGCGGACGATCGGTCGTCATGCACTGCGAAGTCGGAAGCATGGGCGGCTTGACGAGCGAGACGGTCGGTCGGATCTCGCGGCGTAGCAGGCGGGCCAGGAGTCGAGCAGCTTGCTGCCCACGTGCTCGCTGGTCGAGGTGCGGATAAGTGTGGTAGCCGATGAGCACGTCGGCCTGCTCGACCATGAGCGGGCTGACGTTCGCGTGGAGATCGAGCACGGCGAGGACCGGCACCTGCGGACCGACTGCCGAGCGGACACGACGGAGGAGTTCACCGTCGGCGTCGAGCGCATGCTCAGCGACCATCGCGCCGTGGAGCGAGAGGAGAACGCCGTCGATCGGGGCAGCTGCCTGGAGTCCGTGGACGACCTCCCCGACCAGCGTCTCGTACGCTGTCCGCGTCACCGGGCCAGCCGGGGTGATCCACACAGCCAGCAACGGGACAAGTTCCAGTGCAGCCTCCTGCGCAGCATCGATGAACCCAGCGATGACAGTAGCAGTATCGCGGTGTCGAACGATCACTTCGGCGCCACGCGCGATGCCGCAACGCTCGGCGAACGCCAGGTCGACCCGTGTCCGGGCGAACGCATTCGTCTCGTGCGAAAGCTCAGCGATCGCGACGCGTGGACGCGCCATCGTCGCTCACCCCTGGAACGGAGCCAGACCGAGCAGCTCGCGCGCCTCGCTCGGTGACGCTGGCTCGCGCCCGAGCTCGCGCGCGATGCGGACGATCCGGGCGACGAGCGGCGCGTTTCCCTCCGCGAGGACACGGTACGAGTAGTAGATGTTGTCTTCGAGTCCGGTTCGCACATGACCGCCCATGACGAGGGCCGCGACGTTCATCGGAAGCTGGTGGCGTCCGATCGCGCAGACCGACCAGAGCGAACCAACCGGAAGCTGGCGCACCATGTGGACGAGTTGCTCGACGGTCGCCGGTGCACCGCCGCGGACACCCAGCACCATCTGGAACCAGTACGGCGGCTGGATCAGTCCGCGCTCGATGAAACGCTTGGCCGTCTCGATGAAGCCACTGTCGAAGCACTCGATTTCAGGCTTGACACCATTGGCCTGCATCTCCCGGGCCAGCGCCTCCAGGAACTGCGGCGAGTTGGCGAACACGCGGTCGCCGAAATTGAGGGAACCGGCATCGAACGAGGCAATTTCCGGACGCAGGCGCACGGGAGCGATCCGTTCCTCGTCCGGCACGATACCCGCTCCGCCACCGGTCGAGAAGTTCAGGATGATGTCGCAGCCCTGTGCCCGGATGAGGTCGCGCACGCGCGCGTAGCGGCTCGGATCGCTCGTGACGCGCCCCTGTTCGTCCCGGACGTGGATGTGGACGATCGCAGCGCCCTCGCGCCAGCAGCGCACCGCTTCGGCGGCGATCTCTTCTTCGGTGATCGGGACGTAAGGTGTCTGCTCGCGTGTCGTCCAGCTACCGGTCGTGGCGACCGAGACGATCACCTTGTCCATTGCTCCCTCCTCAGCTGAGGGAAAACCGTTCGAACGCCTGACGGCACGGTTGACCGGCAGTGACCCAGATCTCCCGTTTCGTCACGTCCACGATCAGCGCGGCGATCGTCCGAGTGGTCGTTCCGTCGCCTGCCGGATCGAGATGCTTGCAGATCGCGTTCGGGCGGTTGGCGTGGTCGCTGAGGATCTCCTGCACCGTCTCGACCGAATGCCGGCCGATATGGAGTTCGAGCAGGCGTTGTGCCCGGTTGCGGCGGAGTTGGGAATCGAGCGTGTCGCCTTCTTCGTTGCTGCGGAGTTCGGGGGCCAGCACGTGGTTCGTGTGGGCGAACGGCTGATTCCCGATGTAGTGGAGCGCGGCATGCCGGCCGGAGACCTCGACGTCGTAGATCTCTCCCTCTGCTGTCGCGATGAGGTGGTTGTTGCCGTTCGCTCGCTCCGGCAGTGTCGTGGCTCGGATCGCTCCGGCCAGCGAGGTGGCGCGGAGCACTTCGCGATAGAGGAAAAGCTTCGGAACGCCGATCCGGATATCGTTCCAGTGCAGCGCGTTGCCGATCGAGCCGATACCGGCTTCGTTGACCCCCTGGTACAGGAAGAGCCCGCCATAGGCGAAGGCGACGAAAGCGGGCTCGTCGGCTGGCCGGCAGCGCACGACGTAGACCTGCTCATGGCGGCTCGAGAGGGCGTCCTCGTTGTGAGCCAGCAGGATGCTGCCGTCGGCCGTAGCAGCTGAGGGGAGGGCGAGGCTCGTGCAACCCTCTTCGAGCGGTAATCTCCGTGCGAGAAACACTGTTTCCTGGAGTGCATTCAGGCTGACCAGTGCATCCACCTCGATGGTAGCCGCCTCGGCGAGCGCATGCAGCTCCTCGGCAGTCCGCGGCAAAACCTCCTCGAGGTCGGCCCGACAGCGGCGTGCGATGTCGAGTGCCAGATCCCAGGCGATGCCCTGCGCCTCGAGCGAGCGGCGGTGTCGCTGAATCGCCTCCGGCAGGATCGAGCGCAACGCGCGGCCGATCGCCTCCCCGATAGCGGCCGCTGACCCGCTCGCCTCGATGAGGAGCGTCGATACCATCGTCAGCCGTCTCCGGCAAGCGCGCCTTCACGAGCGCGACGCGCCTGGGCAGGCTCCCAGTAGGCGGGTTGCGGTCCGATCCGTTCCTGCCCGCCCATGTAGGGACGCAGGACGGCCGGGATCTCGATGGTGCCGTCCGGTTGCTGGTAGTTTTCGATGATCGCGATCAAGGTACGTGGGAGCGCCAGTCCGGATCCATTCAGCGTGTGCACGTACTGCGGTCGTGCTCCCTCGCTCGGGCGGAAGCGGATGTTGGCCCGCCGTGCCTGGAAATCGCGGAAGTTCGAGCAGGAGGAGACCTCGAGCCATTCCTGGGAGCCGGGTGCCCACACTTCGAGGTCGAACTTCTTCGCGGCGGTGAAGGAAAGATCACCAGTACACATCTGGACGATCCGGTAGGGGAGGTCGAGCCGACGCAGTACGTCCTCGGCGTCGGCGACCAGGCGCTGGAGTTCCTCGTCGGAGCGGTCCGGCTCGACGAACTTCACCATCTCGACCTTCTCGAACTGGTGCACGCGCTTGATGCCGCGCACATCGCGGCCAGCGGAGACTTTTTCTTTCCGGAAACAGGGGGTCGCTGCGACCAGGTAGATCGGCAGGGATCCGGGCGGAAGGATCTCATCGCGGAACAGATTGGTCACCGGCACCTCGGCGGTCGGGATCAACCAGAGGTCGGTTTCCTCGTCGTGATAGAGGTTGTCCCCGAACTTGGGTAAATTCCCCGTGCCGATCATCGCTTCGCGCCGGACGAGGAACGGCGGATAGACCTCGAAATAGCCGTGCTCGTTGACGTGGAGGTCGATCATCCAGGTGATGAGTGCACGCTGGAGCCGGGCCAGGTCGCCACGCAAGACGTAGAAGCGGCTGCCAGCAATCTTCACACCGCGCGCGAAGTCGATGAGTCCCAGTTCCTCGGCGATTTCCCAGTGCGGCTTGACCGGAAAATCGAACGTGCGCGGTTCACCCCAATGGCGGACGACGACGTTGCCGCTCTCGTCGGGGCCGACTGGAACATCCGGATCGGGCAGATTGGGAACCTCGAGCAGCAGTGTCTGGAGCCGCTCCTCGACCGTAGCGAGTTCCCGGTCGAGTTGCTCGATACGGTCGCCGAGCTGGCGCATGGCGGCGATAGCTGCCTCGCGCTCGGGGCCCGGTGGCATCTGGCCGATCCGCTTCGATTCGGCATTGCGTTGCGCCTTGAGCTGTTCGACCTCGGCGACCAGCTGGCGTCGCCGTTCGTCGAGTTGGAGGATCTCGTCGATCGGTGCTTCGGTATTGAGTTTGCGCAGGGCTTCACGCACGAGGTCCGGCTGTTCACGAATCAGCCTCAGGTCGAGCATCTCTCCCCCTTCGGCAACCAACGAACACGATAAGTCGGCCGTGTCCGGTGCTGCACGAGTTTATCGACTGCGGCGCCTCGTGACGTCAAGGTCGGGAAGGAACTTGAGCCAGCTCTCGTGCACCGGCGTGCGGAGCAAGCGCTCGACTACGTAGTAGCGTCCCGGACGCGGCTCGAACGGTTGTCGCAGGAGTTGCATCCGGGCCTCAGCGAGCGACTTCCCTCCTTTGCGATGGTTGCACGCCCGGCAGGCGCTCACGACGTTCTCCCACGTGTGCGGGCCGCCGCGTGAGCGAGGAATCACGTGGTCGATCGTCAAGTCATGCGTGCGAACCCCGCAATACTGACAGGTGTAGTTGTCGCGCAAAAAGACTTCTCGGCGTGTCAACCGGACGCGGACGGGCGGCCGCTTGACGAGCGTGAAGAGGCGGATGACCGACGGTGCCGGGAATCGCTGGTGTGTCGAAGCCACATCCTGGTCGTATGTCTCCAAGATCTCTGCTTTCCCAGCCAACCACAGGAGGAGCGCCCGCCGCACCGTCGCCACGTGCAAGGGCTCGTAATTCTGGTTCAGAACGAGCACCGGACGATGGCCGTTGAGGGATACGGAGACGAACCCGTCGGACGATCCGTCCAGAGCAACGTGACCGTTGTGGCGTTGAAGAGGATCGGTATCGAGCACGGTCATTCAGCCTAACACTTCCTCACAGGGCAGCGGCGGATCGCCACTCCCTGACGGTTCTCCGGATCACTTCAATGATACCGCTCGCCAGCCCGCTTCTGCCAAACCGGGGCGGTACCCCGACAATCACGCGCGGAACCGCCCCGGTTTGCGCTCGTCAGATGCGCCAACGCGAGCGCGGGTCGAGGAAGTCGCGCAAGGCATCGCCGACCAGATTCGCGCACAGCACGATCGCTGTGATGACGAGGCCGGGAAAGATCGCCATCCATGGTGCTTGATAGAAGTAGCGCTGGACCGAGCCGGTCAGCATGCCTCCGAGCGACGGTGCCGGTGGGGGCAGGCCGAGGCCGAGGAAGCTCAGACCAGCCTCAGCCAGGATGGCGACACCGAAGTTCACCGAGGCGAGCGCCACGATGGGGCTCCAGCAATTGGGCAACACATGCCGGAACAAGATGCGGAGATGTCCGGCACCGAGTGCTCGTGCCGCCTCGCAATAGGGAAGGCCGAGAATACGCAACGCGACGGCGCGAACGACCCGGATGTAGGGCGAGAGTAAGGCGATCGCGATGGCGAGCGCGACGTTGAACCGCGAGGGGCCGAGGATTGCGACCATCACGATCGCGATCACCAGCACCGGTAGCGCGATCAGTGCTTCGGCAAAGCGCTGGAGCACGAAATCGACGAAGCCACCGGCGTAGGCGCTGATCAAGCCGAGCGCTGCCCCGAGGACGGTGCCCAGAACCAGCCCAGCTGTCGCGATGACGATCGAATTGCGCAACCCGAACAGGATGCGCGAGAAGATGTCCCGTCCGAGGTCATCGGTTCCGAACCAAAAGCGGGAGCTGGGGGGCTGGAGGAGCGCGTCGTAGTGCATCGCCTCTGGGCTGTATGGAGCCAGGACATCGGCCAGCAATCCAGCGAGTACCAACAGCAGGAGCCCCCCGATCGCGAGCAGGGTCAGCGGTGTGAAACGCGCGAACGTGCGCCGCGCGATCGAGATGCGTCGGACGTGTGCCGGTTGGGCAGTCTGTACAACAGCCATGGGCCTGTCCTTACCGAATTTGTGCCCGTACGCGCGGATCGACGATGACGTACGCCAGGTCGACGATCAGGTTGATGAGCACGAACAGTGCTGCCTGCAGCGCCACGACAAGTTGCACGACCGGATAGTCCCGGCGGACGACCGCATCGACGAGCAGTCGCCCGAGGCCAGGAATGTTGAACACGGTTTCGACGAGCACGATACCGCCGAGGAGCACTCCCAAGCGCACACCGGAATAGGTCAACGGGGCCAGCAGTGCGTTCCTGAGGACGTGGTGCACGAGGACGGTGCGCTCGTGCAGTCCCTTGGCGCGCGCCGTCTGGACATACGGTTCTCCCAGGGTTTCCAGTACCTCCGCGCGGATCAGGCGAATTTGACTCGTCGCCAGCGCTGCTCCTAAGGTGATGACCGGAAGCGCCACCTGCTGGAGATGCGCCAGCGGTTGCTCCCGGAACGGTCGTATGCCGACAGGTGGCATCCAGTCGAAGCCGATGACCAGCGCCAGGAGGATCAGTGTTCCGAGCCAGAAGATCGGGATCGACAACCCGATCGTCGTCACAACCCGCACGAGCGAATCGAACCACCCACCGCGCCGGACGGCAGCGAGAATACCGAGCGGTAAGGCGATAATCCAGGCGGTCAGTTCCGAGAGCAAGGCAATCTCGATCGTGATCGGCAAGCGGGCAGCGAGTTCGTCAGCGAGCGGGCGACGAGTCCAGAACGATTCGCCCCAATCACCCGTTACCAGTCCTCCCAGGAAATCGAGGTACTGCAGGAGAAGCGGTTTATCCAATCCGAGTTGGTGGCGGATCTCAGCCAGGACCTGCGGATCGAGCGAGGTCGCTCCTTGTCCGCCTGGCCCGGCCAGCATGAGGAGGGCAAGGTCTCCCGGTGCCAAGCGCATGAATAGGAAAACGCCGAGCGTCGCGACGATGACGACGACGATACCAGCCAGCAGTCGGCGGATCGCGTAGGAAACCAACGACATGGGTCACGCTCCCGAGAAGTGACGTACGGTTCGATCGTCTCGGTGCCTCCCCTCGTCACTGCTTGAGCCACGTGGTCATGTGCGTCTCGTCAGCCGGGCCATAGGGGCCCCAGGTCCAGGTGACCAACGACGGGCGATAGAGTCCCCAGGTGATGGTCAGCCATCCCAGGAAAATGCGCGCGTTCCCGACCTCGTCGATCAGCCGGAAGTCGAGTTCGTTCACCAGCTGCTTGCGTCGTGTATCGTCGGCTTCGGTGATGATCTGGTCGAGGAGTTGGACGTAATCGTCCTGACAGATATTGGCGAAGTTTCCGCCGGTATCGCAGGGAACGAACTCTCGCCAGACCAACGTCGGATCGGCAATCGAGACCGGGAAGATCGATTGCGTCGCCTCGAAGTTTCGGTTGATGATATCGGAGACGAACAGTCCGAGCTCTTTCACGTCGAGCGTGGCACGGATGCCGATCTTCGCCCAGGCGTCGCGCACGAAGAGCATCGCTGGCTCGTTCGGCTCGCCCTGTGCTGTGAGAATGCGGACATCGAACCCGTTGGCGTACCCTGCTTCCGCCATCAACTGTCGCGCACGCTCGATCTCGGCGTTCTTGTCGGTCGAGAACCCGGCTGCCTGGCGCAGTCGCTCGAGCGGCAAAGCCCACGGGCCGTCGGGATACTGCTGTCCGCCGATCTTCGTATAGCCGCGCGTGATCGCTTGGTGCATCGCATCTCGATCGATAACGAGCGAAGCGGCCAGTCGGACGCGCGGATCCTTCCAAGGATCGAGCTTGCTGGGCATGACCGTGATACCCCAGTTGACTGGTGTCGGCCGGTGCTCGACGACCAGGTCGTCGCCGAGTTGTCGCTGCAGCAGGTCGAGTGGCGGCTGGAAGAGCGGGCGAATGATGTGCAGCTGGCCAGAGAGGAAGGCAGTGACCACCGTATTGGGATCTGGCATGATGTAGGCCGTGATACCGTCGAGATACGGTAGTCCTTCCACATGGTATTCCGGATTCCGTTCCAGTTCGACGGAGACGGATGGCGTGTAGCGCTTGAGGCGGAACGGCCCGGTTCCGATGACGTTTTCCGGCCGGTTCAAATCCGCACCTGACTCGATGAGGTGGGCCGGGTAGATCCCGACTTGGAGTGCGGTCAGCATGGACGAGTCGGGGCGCTTCAGGTGTACGCGCACCGTGTAGTCGTCCGGATTCTCGATCGCATCGACGACCTGGAAGGTCGTCCGACGCTGGACGGCCACGCCCTCCGGGGGCCAGACGACGCGCTCGAGGCTTGCCCGGACATCGCGGCTGGTAAGCGGTGTGCCGTCGTGGAACTTGACTCCCTGCTTGATCTTGAACGTGTAGGTCAGGCGATCCTCCGATATTTCGTATTCCGTCGCGAGTGCTGGCACGAGCTTCGTGGGGTCGTACGGGTCACCGCGCAGGAGCGGCTCGATACAGGGTGTCAGAATCCAGAGCGCTGCAGCGGTCAATTGCTGGTGGATATCGAACCCTGGCGGATCAGCATCGATGGCGAAGGCCAGGATACCGCCACGTCGCGGTGGTTCTGTCGGCTGGGGGGCTGGCGTCGTCGCACCTTGTTGCTCGGCTGTGGGGGTTTGTGCTCCGACAGGTGCCGCGCTGGTCGGCGAGGGGCCAGGCACTTGGGTCGACGTACCCGGTGTCGGCGTCTCTTGTTGCCGACACGCTGCGAGCAACCCACCTGTCGCAACCGTCGTCCATAGAAGCAACTGGCGCCGCGTACCACGCCATGACATGGTCATCCCTCCTCCGGTCAAATAAAGACATGAACCATCACCCAAAGCGAACCCTTGTGCCGCCTCCTTTCGTCATGGACGCTCGTATGGTCGTGAAACGTCCATTTATCGATCCTGTAGTGCCGGAATGGCTGTCACGGGTCTATCGACGACTCTTTTGCTTTAGGGCTTACCTGCAGTATAGGGAGTGCGATCGCGGCCGTGCAAGGTTTCTGTTCTGCTATGCTGAACGCATCGCGTGCCGCTCGCTTCCGCCGGGCGCAGGCGTGCCCGGCCAGGCGCGGTCGCGCAACCGTCCTGCCCCGGTGGGTACTCCTGGTCGTGACTCAGGAAGCGGCGACGGCAGAGGTCACGGGAGGCAAGACCCGTCGCAGGGCTTGACCTGTGTAGGAGTGCTCGACTGCCGCAACCTCTTCGGGCGTGCCAGTGGCGATCACGTAGCCACCAGCTGCCCCGCCCTCCGGCCCGAGGTCGATCACATAGTCGGCGCACTTGATCACGTCGAGGTTGTGCTCGATCACGATCACCGTGTTGCCGGCATCGGTCAGTCGCTGTAGCACCGCCAGCAACCGCTCGATGTCGGCGAAGTGCAGCCCGGTCGTCGGCTCGTCGAGGATGTAGAGGGTCCGGCCGGTCGCTCGCCGGCTCAGCTCGGTCGCGAGTTTGACGCGCTGCGCCTCGCCGCCCGAGAGCGTCGTTGCCGGTTGCCCCAGCTTGATATACCCGAGCCCGACATCGGAGAGCGTCTGCAGTTTCGCCCGGATCGCTGGGAAGGCATCGAAGAACTCGAGCGCCTCGTCCACGGTCATCTCGAGCACGTCGGCGATGCTCTTGCCCCGGTAGGTGATCTCGAGTGCCTCGCGGTTATAACGCCGTCCGTGACAGACCTCGCACGGTACGTAGACGTCCGGGAGGAACTGCATCGAGATCTGGATGACGCCCTGCCCTTCGCAGGCCTCGCACCGCCCTCCCTTGACGTTGAACGAGAAGCGTCCCGGCGCATATCCGCGCGCTTTGGCTTCCGGAAGCGAGGCGAAGAGCTCGCGGATCGGCGTGAACACGCCGGTGTAGGTCGCTGGATTGGAACGTGGCGTCCGGCCGATCGGGCTCTGGTCGATGTTGATGACCTTGTCGATGTGTTCGACCCCCTCGATCGCGTCGTGCGCGCCCGGTCGTTCCTTCGCCCGGTAGAAAAGCTGCGCGAGCCGTCGGTACAGCGTATCGACGACGAGCGTGCTCTTCCCCGAACCCGAGACGCCCGTCACGCAGACGAAGCAGCCGAGCGGGAAGGCGACGTCGATGTTCTTGAGGTTGTTCTCGCGGGCGCCGCGTACGACCAGCCACTTCCCGTTCCCCGGGCGCCGTCGCTCCGGTACCGGAATGCTGCGGGCGCCGCTGAGATACTGGCCAGTGAGCGACTCGGGCGTGCGCACGATCACCTCGAGCGGGCCAGCTGCCACGACCCGGCCACCGTGCTCTCCAGCGCCCGGTCCGATGTCGATGATCCAGTCGGCAGCGCGAATCGTCTCCTCGTCGTGCTCGACCACGATCACCGTGTTGCCGAGGTCGCGCAAGCGCAGGAGCGTGCGGATGAGGCGCTGGTTGTCGCGCGGGTGCAACCCAATGCTCGGCTCGTCGAGCACGTAGAGGACGCCCATGAGCCGGCTGCCGATCTGCGTCGCCAGCCGGATACGCTGGGCCTCGCCACCGGAGAGCGTCGCCGTCGGCCGGTCGAGCGTCAGGTAATCGAGCCCGACGTCGACGAGGAAGCCCAGGCGCTCGCGGATCTCTTTGAGGATCTGGTGGGCGATGCGTCGCTCGCGCTCGCTGAGCGGCGTCCGCGACTCGTCGGCCAGCATGTCGAAGAAGGCCAGTGCCTCGCCGATCGACAGCCGGGTGACCTCGACGATCGAGCGTCCTGCGACAGTCACGGCTCGGCTTTCTTTGCGCAGGCGCGACCCACCGCAGTCCGGGCACGGATGAGCGGCCATGTACTGCTCGATCTCGGCACGCACGTAGTCGGAGTTCGTACTCTCGTACCGCCGGCGGAGGTTCGGGATCACCCCCTCGAAGGTGACGAGATAGGAGCGCTCGCGTCCGCTGCGTCCGGCGTAGCGCAGCGTGACAGGGCGGCCGCCGTCGCCGTAGAGGATGAGCTGCTTGACTCGTTCAGGCAGCTCGCGCCAGGGCACGTCGGTGCGGAACCCCTCGGCCCGCGCCAGGGCGCGCAGCATGGCGAGATACCAGGCGCTGCTCTCCCGTCCCTCTTTGAACCACGGCGCGATCGCGCCCTCTTCGAGCGACCGGTCGGGGTCGGGCACGATGAGGTCGGGGTCGAATTCCATCCGGCTACCCAGCCCGTCGCAGGTCGGACACGCACCGTGCGGACTGTTGAAGGAGAAACTCCGTGGCTCCAGCTCCGGGAGGCTGATCCCGCAGTGCACGCAGGCGTTCTTTTCGGAAAAGACGATGGGTTCGCCCTCGAGCGGCTGCACTACGGCGATACCGCCACCCAGCTTGACTGCTGTCTCGAGCGCCTCGACGACGCGCAGGTGGAACGCGTGGGTCTCCTCATCGTCGCGCGCCCGCACCACCAGGCGGTCGACGACGACCTCGATCGTGTGGCGCTTGTTCTTGGCCAGCGCGATCGGTTCGTCGAGTTCACGCAGTTCACCATCGACGCGCACGCGGGTGAAGCCAGCTCGCCGCAGTTCTTCCAGGACGCCCTGATGCTCGCCCTTGCGGTCTTTCACGACCGGAGCCAGGATGTAGAGGCGCGTGCCCTCCGGGAGTGCCTCGACCTGCTCGGCCATCTGCTGAACCGTCTGGGCCTGGATCGGTCGTCCGCACTCCGGGCAGTGTGGTTTCCCGATCCGCGCGTAGAGCAAGCGCAGGTAGTCGTAGATCTCGGTCTGGGTACCGACGGTCGAGCGCGGGTTGTGGCTCGCTGCCTTCTGGTCGATCGAAATCGCGGGGGAGAGCCCTTCGATCTGATCGACGTCCGGCTTTTCCATCAGACCGAGGAACTGCCGTGCGTAGGCTGACAGCGACTCCACATACCGGCGCTGTCCTTCGGCGTAGATCGTATCGAACGCCAGGCTCGACTTTCCCGAACCGGACAGGCCGGTGATCACCACCAGCTTGTCGCGCGGGATCTCGACGTCGATGTTCTTGAGGTTGTGCTCGCGGGCGCCGCGGACGATGATCTTGTCGCTGGCCATGGAACTCCCCTGCCCGTGTCCGGACACGGGCACCGGACTATTGTAGCAATCGGAGGCAGCTGGTTGACTCGCTGGCACGGGCTGACGGGAGACGGAGGCGCGTGTGTTCCTCGATCGATCCGTTCTGTGCGGTCACTGCGAACTTGTAACGAGCGTACCCGCACCGGGCTACTCGTCCAACTCCGCGTCATGCTCACTCGCTCTCCTGTCATTGCTGCCCCGGTTCCGGCGACCGCGACTCGGCCAGTCGATCGGCCGGAACGAGACCGAGCACCGTCCAGGATCACGGTCGTCCGTTGCTGTTCGCCGGATCCCTTTCTGTTCTCCGGGGTGAGCTTGCCCTTCCACGCTGGGGGACGGGGCCCGACGCGAGTGCAGCGGGGTAGCTGAACGATCGGAGACCGGGGAACCCGAGCGCTTCGAGTTCCCCAGTCTCACTCGCGAGCGGCAACGCTTATGGAGCCCAGCTCATCGTCTGGCTGACTTGCGGCTCGCCTGGATTGCAGGACCCATTCGTATTGAGATCCCAGCAGACTGTCACCGGAACTGTCGTATTCGTTCCCCAGAGCTCGATGGTGGCGATGCCGAACATGGTCGTCGTGACGATCTGCGGGCTCGGCCCGCCGTTGATCGTCAACCCAGGGCCGCTGACGATGAGCTGCTGCGCTGGCATCTGGACGCCGTTCTCGTCGACCGTCTGGGCCACGATGAAGGTGTGGATACCGTTCTTGAAGCCTGGGCCGGGGCCATAGTCGACCCGCAGTGCCCGGTCGGCCGTGCTGACGTTGAAGGCCGCCGAGCCGTCGGCCTGTACGTCGTAGTTGACGTTGTTGGTGATCGCCACCATTTGACCGCTCCCCGGTGCATGCGTGACGCGCACCTGACCCTGGAAATCGCTCGGCAGGGTCCCCTGGCTCGGTGCATACACGGTAACAGCTCCCCGCGGCGCGATGCCAGCGAGCGTCAGCGGAGAGGGCGGCTGTGCGGTGCCGTTCGCGTTATAGAAATCGACCGTGACCGTCGCGGCGGTGGTGGTGCTCGTGTTGAAGAGTTGCACGCCACTGTTATCGTTCCCGCTCACCCCAGCCTTCTGATAGAGCGGGACGCGCAGGACGGGAGCATTGACCGGTGCGTTGATGCCCATTGAGGTCAGGGCCTGCCCGACGTCCTGCCCACTGCCGGTGTACTTGACGGCATCGACTGAGACGAGGATAGGTTGAGTGCTGGTAAGCACTGCCTGGGCGAGCTGGCCGCCGCTCCCGCTCAGGTAGTCGAAGTTCATGCCGTTCTGCGGTACGGAGAGGCTCTTGGTCGTGATCAGGCTTCCGTTCGTGGCATAGTAGTCGATCGTCACCGTCGCCGGTCCCCCACCGACGTTCGTAATAGCGATACCGGTGTTCCAGTCGAAGTACGCCTGGAAGACCAGCGGGACGTAAACCGTGTTGCTCAGTGTCGTGGCTGGCAACGCGAGGTTGGTCAGCGCCATGTTGACTGGCGTACCCCACGGCTGCGATGGCTTGATCCGGTCGACCGCGGCAGCGAGGAAGCAGCCTGGACCCTGGATGCGCGCAGTACCCAGCCAGTTCTGCGGGAGACCAGCTCCGATCAGGTCGAGATTCCACGTCCCGCCAGCTGCGATCGTCTGGTTGATGGTGTGCGTCTGCGTACCGCTCGGATGCTGGTAGAACCGCGCTGTGGCCGCGCAGGCGCTCCCGCCGAAGTTGGTGACGTGCAGGACCGTCTTCCAGCCGTTGTAGTCCGCTTGCCCGATCGGCACGGCCAGGTCACTGCTGAGTGCTTGCTGCTGCCCGAGCCCGCTGTACCCGCTCACCATGAGGTGGCTGGAGCTGGTCCGTCCGTAGGTCGAGGGTGCCGGCGCGACCAGCTTGACGGCGACGCTGAGGCGGGCCGGCCGGCAGGGGAAGTCGTAGGCGACGATGACCTCGTAGTTGGAGTTGACCGGTGGCTCTGCTCCGGCAGGGGACCAGTTGACATTCAGCGTTGTCCCGACCTGGCTCCAGTTGTAGACACCAGGCGCGTACCACGTCGTTCCTTGTCTGACTGAGACGTTGGTTACGTTGACCCCGCTCGGTACGGTCAATGTGACCGTATCAGCGGAGTTCACTGGAGGGTTTCGCTTCACCGTGTACAGCTGGACCGCTTGGCTAGCACAGGAGCCGGTCTCGCGCCCGAAAAGCAGGAGGCCTCCGCCCGGATTGCTGCCGAAGAGCGCCGCTGCGGCGATGGCAGTGGTGCCGTTCCCCGCGATGGTGACCGTGGTGATGGGGGTCCCGTCGGCTTTCGCGATATCCACTGCGATCGGGAACTGGCTCGCGTTGGCGATCTGGACGACCCCGTGCCAGGGGCCGGTGCCAGCGATCGTGTCGTTGTTGGGTACGTAGGGGACGACCAGTTGCTCCTCGACCTGCCAGCTGCTGCTGACAGGGGTCATGGGTGACCAGGCTGCAGCAGCTGTGGCAACCGGTGCCGCGAGCGCAGCACACACGAGCGCGAGCGCCAACAAGACGCGAGCGAGGTACTGTCTCATGCCTGACCTCCTCGAAGGTGGTCTCCAGCCCATGCCGGAGTCGTCGTGCCGTCACTGTTTCGAACGTGCGAGATGGGCCGATGCTTTCACACTCCGCGTTGCCCGTCAAGCACCGGGCGACGGGCAGGTGCGTTGCCTCCACTGTGGGGACGACTGCCTTCTCGGTGTGGTGGGAAAACAACGCCCGCACCGTGGCCAGCTGGACACGATGCGGGCGATCGCAGTCATTCGTTTCAGCGAACCAGCAGGAGCATCGGATGCTCGAGGAGGTGCCGGACCGTTTCCAGGAAGCGGGCGGCAGCAGCACCGTCGGCGACGCGGTGATCGACCGAGAGCGTCAGGCGCAGGCGGCGGACAGGAACGGGCTCGTCGCTTCCCTCCCGATAGACCGGCTCGCGGAGGATGCTCCCGACAGCGAGGATCGCTGCCTGCGGCGGATTGATGATGGCAGTGAAGTGCTCGACCAGCCCGAACATCCCCAGGTTCGAGATCGTGAAGGTGCCGCCCTGGTACTCCTCCGGGCGGAGACGCTCCTCGCGCGCCCGGGCGATCAGGTCTTTCGTCAGTCGCGCGATCTCGCCGAGCGACTTGCGGTCGGCCTCGGGAACGAACGGCGCGATCAGCCCGTGCTCGGTCGCGACGGCGATATTGATGTCGATGCGCTTGTAGACGCGCAGTTGATTGGGCGCGACGAAGCTCGCGTTGAGCATCGGGTGCTCGCGCAGGGCGAGTGCACAGGCTTTGATGAGGAGATCGGTGACCGAGACGCGCTCTTCTTCCGGAACCTGGGCATTGATCTGCTCGCGCAGTGCCAGGAGCTCGTCGACCTCGACGACCGTCGTGACGAAGAAGTGCGGAGCTTGCTGGAAGCTCTCGGCCATCCGCCGCGCGATCGTCTGGCGCATGCGCCCGAGTTCGACGACCTCGAACTCTGGCAGCCCGGGCACTGGGGCAGGCGGAGCGGCTGGCGCCGCCGGTGCAGCCGCTGGAGCCGCAGGTGCTGCCTCGGGCGGAGCAGCAGCTGGCGCTTCCGGTGCGACCGGTGCGCGGGGTGCGGCGATCAGCGGCAGAATGTCTTCCTTGACGATACGACCACCCGGCCCGCTACCGCGGATCTTCGAGAGGTCGATGCCGTGCTCGGCGGCCAACCGTCGGACGAGCGGAGAAGCACGCACACGCTCTCCTGGCGGTGGCGGCGTTTCCTCAGCCGGAGGCGCTTCCGGTTTCGCTGCCGGCGTTGCCGGTGCTGCTGGAGCCGCTGCAGCGGTCGCACCGACTCCTGCTGCAGCCGGAACGGCAGTTTCCTCGAGCTTCTCGCCTGGCTCACCGATCAGCGCGATCGGTTGCCCGACCGGAATCGTCTCGCCCTCCTTCGCCAGGAGTTTCAAGATCACGCCGGAGGCGAACGACTCGATCTCGATGTTGACCTTGTCCGTCTCGATCTCGGCGATCGGCTCGCCGCGCTCGACGTAGTCCCCCTCGTGCTTCAGCCAGCGGAGAATCGTGCCTTCTTTCATGTCATACCCCATCTGGGGCATGACGAGCGGTCGCGCCATAGCGATCCCTCCGTCCTCAGGCACTCGGCGCTAGCGAGCGACCGGTACGAGGGTGCGCTGGTACAGCACCTCGCGCACCGCCTCGATCACCTTGTCCTTGTTCGGTACCACCAGGCGTTCGAGGTTGCGGGCATACGGCATGGGTACCTCGACGCTGGCCACCCGCATGATCGGCGCGTCGAGATAGTCGATCGCGCGTTCCTGCACCGCTGCCGCGATCTCCGCACCGACGCCGTACGACTTCCACCCTTCCTCGACGATGACGAGACGGTTCGTCTTCTGCACGGAGCGGACGATGGTCTCGATGTCGAGCGGGCGCAGGACGCGGAGGTCGATGATCTCGCACTCGATCCCTTCGCGGGCGAGTTCCTCGGCGGCGCCGAGCGCAAGATAGTAGCCGCGCAGCCAGGAAACGATCGTGACGTCCCGCCCCTCGCGGCGGACCTCCGCGCCTTCTAGGGGCAAGACGAAATCCTCACCGTCCGGTACCTCGCCGCGGTTCCGATAGATGAGTGAGTGCTCGATAAAGATGACTGGGTCGTTGCCGCGGATCGCTGCCTTCAGGAACCCTTTGGCGTCCTTCGGGACCGCCGGAGCCACGACACGCAGGCCCGGCACGTAGGCGAAGTAGTTCTCGAAGAACTGTGAGTGCGTCGCAGCCAGCTGCCCGAACCCCTCGACGGTACGAACCACGACCGGCGCTGTGAACTGGCCGTTGAACATATAGTAGATCTTCGCCAGGTGGTTGACGATCTGATCCATCGCGAGGAGCGAGAAGTTGATCGTCATCAGCTCGACGACCGGCCGGAGTCCACCGATCGCCGCGCCGATCCCCAGACCGACGATCCCGAGCTCCGCGATCGGTGTGTCGCGCACCCGCTCCGGGCCGAATTCCTGGAGGAACCCGCGCGTGACAGCGTACGATCCGCCGTACGCTCCGATATCCTCACCCATCAAGAAGACGCGCTCGTCGCGGTACATCTCCTCGCGAAGCGCCTCGCGCAGCGCGTCACGGTAGGTCAATTCGCGCGCCATCTGGACCCTGCCCCTCTCTAGTGCACCGTGATCGGGTCGGCGTACACGTATTGCATGAGCGTCTCCGGATCCGGTTCCGGACTCTCCTCAGCGAAACGAACGGCCTCGGCGACAGCTTCTTCGACTGCCTGGTCGAGCGCTGCGAGTTCCTCCTCGGTCGCCACGTTGTGGGAGAGCAACTTCTGGCGGAAGAGCGCGATCGGATCGCGATGACGCCGCCACTCCTCGACTTCCTCCTTAGAGCGGTAGGTCTCGGGATCGGCCATGGAGTGGCCACGGTAGCGATAGGTCAGCGCCTCGATGAAGTAGGGGCCGTTTCCGTTCCGGCAATGCTCCAGCGCGCGCTTGGTCACTTCGTAGACGGCGAGAACATCCTGCCCGTCCACCTGCTCGGCCGGGATGTCGTAGGCGCAGGCCTTGCGGTACATCTCGCGCACGGCCGAGGCATGCGTGACTGCCGTGCCCATCCCGTATTGGTTGTTTTCACAGAGGAAGAGCACCGGCAGCTTCCAGAGGCCGGCGAAGTTCAGTGCCTCGTGGAACGCACCGTTGTTCGTCGCGCCGTCACCGAAGATCGCGACCGCGACGCGGCGCTGGTTCAGGTATTTGCTGGCCAGCCCCAGCCCGGCTGCGATCGGCAGGAGTCCAGCGACGATCGCATAACCGCCCCAGAAGTGCTTAGATGCATCGGCGAAGTGCATCGATCCACCGCGGCCGCCGACGAGACCAGTCGCTTTGCCGAAGAGCTCCGCCATGCACCGGCGCGGGTCGAGCCCGAGTGCGAGCGCATACCCATGGTCGCGGTAGTGCGTTACCAGGTGATCCTCGGGGTCCATCGCACGGATGGCACCGACGGCGACTGCTTCTTCACCGATGTACAGGTGCAGGAACCCGGCGATCTTCCCTAACGCGTATTGCTCAGCTGCCACCTCCTCGAAACGTCGGATCAGCACCATCAAGCGGTACATTTCGAGGAGTTCGCTCTTGGTGAGCGCTACCCCAGGCAGCTGGCCATCGACTGTACTGGTCATCGCAACCCTCCTGCCTCCAGTGGCTGGGTCACAGCTCGTCCCCTCTCCGAGGGTCTCACGCCAGCGTGAACGCTGCGACCTCCTGACGGTGACACCGGCACAACCAGCGCTTATGATACCCCAGGCCCGAGCTTATACCCAATCTGCCGCAGGAACTGCATCCGCTTGGCGATATCCTCGTCTCCCTCGATCCCGAGCGGCTTGAAGCCATCGGCGACGCCGAGAACCGCCCGCTGCTCCCCGAGATCGGCCAGGACGACTGTGACCGGGTTCGCGGTCGCGCAGAAGATGGTGCAGACCTCGACGACGTTCCGAACCGCCGGCAGCACGTTGATGGGGTAGGCATTGCCGAGCATGATCAGAAAGCAGTGTCCTGCCGCGATGGCGAGGACGTTACGCCGAGCGAGATCAGTCAGTTCTGGGTCGGTCCCGCTCCAGCGCACGAGCCGCGGCCCGGACGCTTCGCTGAAGGCGAGGCCGAACTTGATGCCCGGAACTGCGTTGACGAGCGCTTCGTGCAAGTCCTCGACCGTCTTGATGAAATGGCTGTGACCGAAGATGATGTTGACGTGATCGGGTTTCTCGATCGTCACTGTGACGAGCTCGATCGGCATCGATCGCCTCCTTTCCTCCAGTTTCACGGCACGACGACAGCTCGTCCCTTGACGCGGCCATCGCGCAGATCCCGCAGTGCCTGATTGATCTGAGTGAGCGGGTAGTAGGTGATCGCGAGCTTGACACGCCCGTCGGCGACTAGTTCCATGAGTTCGACGAGTTCCGCGTACGTCCCGACCAGGTTCCCGACAATCGTCTTCTCCTGATCGACGAGTTCGATCGTCGGCACGTCCAGTCGCCCGCCGTAGCCGATGACGAAATAGGCTCCACCCCTTCTGGTCATCGCCAGCCCTTGTTGCGGCGTGTTTCCTTCTCCGACGAAGTCCAGGACGACCGCTGCTCCGCGCCCGCCGGTCAATTCGCGCACCTCGCTCACCGGATCGTTCTGCGCCTGGACTGTCGCCGTCGCGCCCAATTCGCGGGCGAGCGTGAGCGCCTGTTCCGAACGGTCGATGACCACGACGCGGACCGGTGCCAGCGCGTGAAGAAGCTGCAAGGCGATGTGGCCGAGCCCACCGAAACCGATGAGTGCGACGGTGTCCCCTGGTTCCAACCAGCGCCGAGCACGCTTGACGGCATGGTAGGCTGTCAATCCTGCATCGGCATGCGGTGCGACGGCGCGTGGCGACACTCCTTCTGGTAAACGGACGAGATTGCGCGCCTTCGTCAAGAGATATTCGGCGAAACCGCCGTCGCGCGTGAGGCCAGGAAAGTCGCCGTTCTCGCAGTGCATATCCTCACCGCGCCGGCACGCGAGACAGGTGCCGTCGGTGATCTGGGGATAGACGATCACCGGATCGCCTGGCCGGAACCCCTTGACCTCGGGACCGACAGCGACGACGGAACCGGCATTCTCGTGACCAGGTATATAGGGAAGCGCGACCGGAACGCGATCGCTGAACTGGCCTTCGATAATATGGAGGTCGGTCCGGCACACACCGGCACCTTCGATCCGGACGATCACATCATCGGGTTCCCGGATCTCCGGATCGGGGACCTCCTCGAGTACCAGATACTCCGGGCCCTCCAGTGTCGTGTCGTAGCGGTGCAGCCGCGCCGCGCGCATCGATACCTCACACCCTTTCCTCGATCCGTCACAGCGGTACGGTTGTGATCCTAGCACGCCTGTCCGTCCGCGACACCGCTCGGAAACGTGTGCTGGATACCGGCAGGATTGCACGAGGATCTGCTGCGCCTCTATCCTCATCTGCTCGTTCGCGGGCCGGGACACACCGAGGAGGGAAAACAGTGCGAGAGCGAAACAGTGGACCGTGGCACCGTCGCGCCAAGATCGTCGCAACAGTCGGTCCGGCATCCTGGGACGAAGCGACGCTCGGGCAACTCATCGACGCAGGGGTCGACGTCTTTCGCGTTAATGCCGCGCACAACACTCCGGAGGAGCGGAGACCGATCGTGGCTCGTCTCCGCTCAGCAGCGAGGAGCGTCCAGCGGCCGATCGCGATCCTGCAAGATCTCGCCAGCTGGAAACCGCGGACTGGTCCGCTCGCCGGCGAGCCGTTCCGCCTGATCCGTGAGACGCAGGTGCGGTTAGTTCCCGGTAGCGAGCCGATCACGCCGGAGCGCATCAGCATCGATGACCCGGACCTCGTGGCGCAGCTCGAGCCTGGGCACCGCGTGCTGATCAGCGATGGACTCATCGAACTCCTGGTGGAAGCACGCGAGGGTGCGGAGCTGGTCGCGCGCGTTCTGCGCGGTGGGCAGCTGCGCGGGCGCCAGGGAGTGGCGGTTCCTGGTGTCCTCGGTCGGCCGTTCCGGTTGAGCGAGCGTGATCGGGCCGATATCGCCTTCGCCGTGGAGCACGAACTGGAGTACATCGGGGTCAGTTTCGTCACCAAGCCGGAGGATGTCCAGGCGGTCCGGCAGGTGGTTCAGGACCTCGGCGGTCGAGCCCGTTTGGTCGCCAAGATCGAACGACCGGAGGCACTGGCCGCGATCCGGGACATCGCGCGGGTGAGCGACGCCATCATGGTCGCACGGGGCGACCTCGGCGTCCAGTTGCCGCCGGAAGAGGTACCGATCGCGCAGAAGCGCATCATCGCGGCGGCACGAGCTGCCGGGATTCCCTGCATCATCGCCACGCAGATGCTCGAATCGATGACCACGCAGCCGGTCCCGACACGTGCCGAGGTGAGCGATGTCGCCAATGCGGTCCTGGAGGGAGCCGATGCGTTAATGCTCAGCGCGGAGACGGCGACCGGCCAATATCCGGTCGAGGCTGTGACGATGATGCATCGGATCATCGTCGCCACCGAGCAGCATCTCGCTCCGGTTTCTGTCCCCGCGGAAGAGGAACCGACGACGATCGCTGCCGCGATCGCGCGGACGGCGACCGATCTCGCGCGACGCTGGCGTGCGGTTCGGGCGATCGTCGCCATCACCCGCAGCGGTTTCACTGCTCGCGAGGTCGCGCGCGAGCGGCCGGCCGTCCCGATCATCGCGGTGACCTGCGACTCGTACGTCGCTCGGCAGCTCGCGCTGGTGTGGGGCGTCGCTCCGCTTGCCCTTCCCGCGTTCGCGGAGACGAGCGAGGAACTGATCGAACAGGCGGCACGGGCAGCCTGTGCCACAGGACTCGTCTGTCCGGGGGAGCATGCAGTCTTCGTGGGAAGCCTGCGCTATTTCCCCGAGCCCGGCCATGCTGACACCTTGCACCTCCGCCAGTTGTGAGCGCCGCCGCTGGCAGAAGAAGAGACGGAGGTAGTCCAGCGAGCGACCAAATGTCCAGGCCTCATAAGCAGGACTGCGTAGTCGAGGCGAGGGTGCTCCTGGCAGGAGACGAATGGTACAGCGCAGGAATGGGCAGAGCTCTTGCGTTGGACTCGGCGGCATGTTATAGTGAAACCAATAGCCGAGGGTACCGCGCGCGTGGTCGAGGTGACAGTGAGGGCCTGTCTCCCCGGACTCATCTCAGCGGCGAATCCCCAAGGCTAGAGCGAAGTAACGGTCCGGCGGTGAGCTGTGAGCTCACCCCAAGAGAGTTCCTAAGGAGACCCACGAGATGAGTTTCGGGTTTGTCGACAAGGTCCTGACTTGCCGCGACTGCGGCACGCAGTTCGTCTTCACCGCTGGCGAGCAGCAGTTCTACGCGGACAAGGGCTTCACGAACGAGCCCTCGCGTTGCCCAACCTGCCGTTCGGCAGCCCGCGCCAGGCGTGCGGCTCGCGGCGAGGGTGGTTCGTACCGCAGCCGTGAGCCCCGTGAGCCCCGGCAGGATCGCCCCATGTATCCGGCGATCTGCAGCGACTGTGGTCGGGAGACGATGGTCCCGTTCCTGCCCCGGCAGGATCGCCCGGTCTACTGCTCGGACTGCTTCCGCTCCCGGCGGCAGGTCTCGAGCGGCTACTGATCGCTCGGATCCTGAACGAGAAGACGACGGCCACCCGGTTGCCCTCGCCGGGTGGTTTCGTTATCGGCGCCGCAGTGGTACCCCACCACGATTCAGCGCTTCCAGCGTCTTCGATCCCTCGAGATAATGCACCGTGATCGCACCGAGCGTAATCTGGTCGCCGTCCTTGAGAATCGCTTGACGGACCGGTGTTCCGTTGATGCGGGTACCGTTGCGGCTCTCGCGATCGATCAGCTCGTACCGTCCGTCTGGCCGGCGCACGAGTTCCGCATGGTAAGCCGAGACGGTCGGATGGTCGATCACGATGTCATTGTTGGGATAACGACCGATCCGCACGCGCTCCTGCTCGAGGAGCACGGTTCGCCCCGGCATCACCAGCCGTGGGCTACTCCGCCGCCGCTCGCGGGCACGGGAATCGAGCGGCCGGACGAGTGCAGCCCAGAGATCGCCGACCCGTTCGACGAGGCCCGGCGCGACCGCGGTGACGGGAGCTGCGAAAACGAAGAAAATGGCTGCTCCTGAAACGAGTTGCAGTGCGTCGCGGCCCCATTCGTCGGCCATCCGTGCGATCCAGTAGAGTTCGACGATCCACACGACGACGAGCACGAGGAAGACGATGCCGAGCCACACCTGCGTGCTCATCGCTGCCCCTCCACTCCCACCATGCGGGAGGCAGCGCGCGGTCACCTGTGTACCTCGCCCTGCTCCCGGACCGCTGCTCAGGTGCATTTCAGTATAGCGCCCGCCTTTGCCGATGCAGATGGTCAATCGAGCACGCTCAGAATGGCTTCTACCGCGTCGATTCCCGGTGCCTCGCTCGCCCGGAGGCGGCGGAGCACGCGTGTGGCTTCGGTGAGCACATGCTGGCGCCGCTCGTCGACGGAAAGCGCCGATCGGCTGTTGTGCCAGGCGAGGGCTAGGCTTTCCAGAACGGCGCGGGCGTGCGCTGGCTCGAGTTCCGCGAGAATCGCGGTGAGGAGCGCTCGGCTGGCCTCGCGCGGCTTCGCTGAACCGCTCACGAGTATCGTGATCGCGAGCATCGCCGGTATCCCGAGCGTCGCAGGAACGCTCCCGATCAGGAGTTCTGCCAGGTCGTCGACCAGCGGCCACGCGATATCCGGTGGAAGCCCGGTGAGGAGCGCGACTTCACGTTCGTATGCAGTAGCCGAACATTCCCCCCTGAACCAGTGTTCCCATTCGGCCGCGCGTCGCTGACGTTCGTGGGGCGGACGAGCACGACGCAACGGCCCAGGCATGGTTCTCACCGCAACGAGCTGGCGAGCGACAGCGAGCGATGGGTGATGCGCTGGACGGTCCGCGTCGCCACCACGACGCAAGCAGTGCAGACGAAACCGGCGACGATGGGGAGGCGGGTGTCGACCTCGTATAGGATACCGGCGAGAAAGGGAGCGAGCGTCGTCCCGAGTCCGCCGAGAATCTCCGCCACAGCGAACACGCGTGACCGCAGCTGCTCGGGCGTGATCAGACCGAATACCGCATAGAATGCCGACCAGGCGACGAGAAAACCGCCGCGCAGCAAGTACGCGAGAACGAATACGGTGAAGTGCTTCCCGACGAGCAGGAGGAGGAATCCAGCGACGACTGCACCGGTGGCGACCAGGAGTGTGTTGAAGGGATCCTGCAACCAGCGGTTACGGCTGACTGCCAGGCTCAAGGCGGTGCTTCCGAGCGCTGCGATCGAGCCGAGCCAGCCGATCTGCTCCAAGCGGAGACCATGCACCTCCTGGAGATAGTTCGGTGCCAACACCCATCCCAGCATGATGCCCCCGATCGTCCCGACCATGAGTATCGCCGAGAGAGCGATCGGGCGGATCGTCAGGAGCTGGCGATACGAACCTTCACCCCGTGTGACTGCCAGGTCGACCGGGGCACGAATCGACCAGAACATGAGTGCTGCCGATGCGGTCGCAGCGCTGGCGGCGACGAGCGTTGCGCGCAGTCCCCAGCGTTCGGCCAGCCAACCTGCTGCAGCGGGTGTCACCACCATGGCGATCGAAGGGGCAACTGTGTAAATCATCGTGAAATACCGTGTGCGTGCTTCGCCTTCACTCGTGAGCCCGGCAATCAGGGTACTCAGCGCTGGAAAGGCCACGACACCGAGGCTGATCGCGACGATGCCGGGGAAGAGCTGCCACCAGTCGCGGGCCAGCGCACAGAGGGCGAATCCGATTGCGGCCACGGCTCGCATCCCCGCGATCAACAGGCGCAGGGGCAGGCGATCGATCAGCCAGCTCGAGGGTAACAGGAAGAGCAGTCGAAGGACCCCAGCCGTTCCGATCACCAGGCCGATCTCGAACGGTGATGCGCCCAGCGAGGCGATGTAGAGCGGCCAAAGGGTGAAAAAGAAACCGATCGCTCCCTCGTTGAGGAGCGATCCAGCGAAGAGGCGCCATGCCGTTGCGCGAACGGAGTCGTTCGCCTGGGTCGATTCGTCTCCCATCCGGCCCCCAGCCCATCGCGGCTAGTATACGGGGAACCTGTCGATCCCGCGTCGGGCCCGAGCTGCATCGTTGTGGATGGCTCTGGCGAGCACGTTGTCGCGCGACTCGCTGCCTTCGTCTGATAATGGGTACCGTGCGGTATCGGGTCGCCGAGCAGTGCGAGCGAGGAAGGAGCGAGTGCAGGATGAGCGATCGCATCAGCGATACCGTCACGCGTCCGACCCCCGAAATGCGGCGTGTCATGGCGGAAGCGGAAGTCGGCGACGAGCAACTCGGTGAAGATCCTTCTGTCAACCGTCTTCAGGAAATGGTTGCTGAACTGACCGGCAAAGAGGCCGCGCTCTTCTTGCCCTCCGGTACGATGTGCAATCTGATCGGTATCAAGGTGCATACACGACCGGGCGATCGGATCATCATCGAGCGAACGGCGCACCCGGTCACCTCGGAGGCTGGCGGGGCGGGGCTCGTCTGCGGCGTCTTGACCTATCTCATCGACGGGGTGCGTGGTGTCTTCGGGCCAGAGCAGGTCGCAGCTGCAGCCGACCCAGGTGACGGGGTGCACACGCCCCCGACGACGCTCGTCTGCATCGAGAATACGCACAATCGTGGTGGCGGCAAGATCTGGCCGCTGGAGACGCTGGAAGCCGTCTGTCAGACCGCCCATCGCCTGGGGCTCAAAGTCCACATGGACGGTGCTCGTCTCTTGAATGCGGTGGTTGCGACCGGCATTCCGACTACAGTCTGGTGCCGCGAGGTCGATACGGTCTGGATCGACCTGTCGAAGGGGCTCGGTTGCCCGGTCGGTGCAGTGCTCGCTGGTGACCGGGAAACGATCCGGCTGGCGCGCCGGTACAAGCAGATGTTCGGTGGAGCGATGCGGCAGGCGGGGATCCTCGCTGCGGCTGGCATCTATGCGCTGGAGCATCATGTCGACCGGCTGGCTGAAGACCATGCCAATGCCCGCTTGCTCGCTGAAGGACTCGCGGAGACGCCCGGCATCGCTATCGACCCGGCCGAAGTCGAGACCAACTTGGTCTACTTCGACGTCCGTGACACTGGCATGACGGCGCAGGCGTTCACCCAGGCCCTGCTCGCTGAGGGGGTTCGTATGGGCGCGGTCGGAGAGTATCGCGTCCGGGCCGTGACCCATCTGGACGTGACGCGTGACGACATCGAGCGGGCGATCGCTGCCGTCCGCCGCGTCGTGCTGTCCCATCGGTAAGCTGGCTCCTGACCGCACTGCACGCCGTCGTTTCGGGTGACGGCGCAGCACCATGCTCGACGAGTGTCGACCCTCGCGCTGAAGGGTCGGGCAGTCCCTGCTCCTCGCTGTGCTCGGCACGGATGCCGCACGAGCCACGAGGAGCGGGACAGCGCGTCGCCGCATGATCGCTCCCCTGGCGCTCTCGAATCATCCTGTGCGATGGCGCGAAGAGGTGCCGTGCTCCTCCCAGACCGGCGTAGGTGAGCAGGTGCGCCGTGGCGGGGTCAGGCGGTGCCTGACCCGTCCGGTCCGGGAGGGCCGGCAAACCCTGTTCCCACGCCGAGGCACCGGCACGGAGGGCACGGACGTGACGATTGCCGCACCTGGCGGTGCGGCTGGGCGAGGCACGCCTCGCCCCTACAGAGCCGCAAACGATGCACCCACCGTGAGCGATCACTGCCGACGGTCGCCGCTGCAGCGTCGCCGTTTTCTGTGTAGGGGTCAGGCGTGACTGACCCTTCGGGTCACGCACGCGTGACCCATCCGGCCCAAAGGGCCGGCAGCGCGAGGGAGGAATGCTGCGCCTTTGGCGCGGGCGGGCGAGGCGTGCCTCGCCCCTACAGGGCGGGGCATGATGTGCCGACGGGGATCGACCGGATGCTACCGTAGGCCTTGGATACCCGTCGTTTCCCCTGTAGGGGTCGGGCGTGCCCGACCCAACCGGTCCGGAGGGCCGGCAACTGTGCCCACCGTGCCGCGCCTCGCGGCGCGGACGGGCGAGGCAACGCCTGACCCCGACCGGAACGGTGGCACATCATGTGCTGCCCCGGTACCGGAGAGGCGGGATGTACGGGCGAAACTGCGGTGGGCGGCACAGTGTTCCCCAGTGCCAGCGACGGCGAGGGGTAGAAAGGGATCTTCGGCTGAGTCGGGGAGATCAGGCGCGCGTTGCGCTCACTCGCTCCGGACGATCACCTGGCGCTTCATGGCGCCGGTCGGAGCGAGTTCGCCGTAGGGAACGAGGAGGACGTTCGCCCGGAAGATGAGCTGGGCGCGGATCGCTTCTTCGATGTCCTTCTTGAGCTTGTGGAGGTCACCCGGCTCGGGGCCGCACTCGACGACGATCGGCACAGGGGGCTCGATCGGGAGGCCGCGCGGGGGCAGGCGGATCTGGAACTCGCCGGTCACTCGCGGGCGAAACGAGGCGATGACGTCTGCGACCGCACTCGGGAACACGTTAACGCCGCGGACGATGAACATATCGTCGACGCGGCCGACGCACCGGATCCGTATCCCGGTGCGGCCGCAGACGCAGGTGTCGGTTCCTTCGATCCGTACGAGATCCCCGATCCGGAAGCGGATGAGCGGGACGCACTCGCGGGCGATCGCTGTATACGCCAGTTCCGCGAGCATCCCCTCTTTCGGCTCGACCGGCTGACCGGTCGTCGGGTCGATGAACTCGACGATCACGAAGCCTTGCCCGATGAAGTGCATCCCGGCCTGGGCCTCGCACTCCGTCCACAGGATCGGCGCGAAATCGGCAGTGCCCATCGCGTCGTACACTTTGCACCGCCAGGTCTCTTCGATCTGTTGTCGAATCTGCGGCACCCCAGCTCCCGGTTCGCCACCCAGGGCCATCGCCTTCAGCCCGAACGAGGCAGGATCGATCCCGAGGCGCTCGCGAGCGACGTTGGTCAGATAGTTGACGAAGGTCGGGCTGGAGACCATGTAGTCGACCCCAGCGCGGCGGAGGATGTTGAACGTGCGGGAGGCTTCCATCGTCCCGGACGGGTAGACAGTGGCGCGGATCTCGCGGAGCGCCTCGTAGAAGCTGAGGCCAGCGATGTACCAGCCGAGCGTCACCGCCAGCCAGACGCGGGTTCCCGGCCGCACGCCGGTTGCCCAGAAGAAGCGTGCGAGGATTTCGTTCCAGGCTCGGGAATCGGTCTCCGTCAACCCGACGAGCGTCGGCTTGCCGGTCGTTCCCGAGGACGCATGGATCCGTGCGACTTCGTGCAGCGGTACGCAGGCGTGACCACCGAGCGGGGGATACTCGTCTTGCGTGCGCCGAATTTCGTCCTTGAGCGTGAACGGGAGGCGATGCAGCGAATCCCGGCCGATCGTCAGGGGGTCGATCCCCGCGTCGGCGAACTTTTGCCGATAGAACGGGGACCGTTCCCACACCCAGCGGAGCTGCCAGCGCAGTCGCTCGTCTTCGAGCTTCCACAGCCTCGCTGGGTCGATCGTCTCCATCGCTTCGTTCCAGTACCGCTGCTCACCCATGGTGGTGGACTCCTCACTGGTCGGCCGCTCCCTCCTTCGCGTGAATCTCCTGGAGGAGCGCGAAGAGCTCCTCGACACCGCTGAGCACGAGGTCACCGATCACCGGTGTCTCGATCGGCTCGCTGCCGCGCCCGGTCCGAACTTGGATCGTCAGCGCCCCTGCGTCCCGCCCCATGCGGAGCTCGAGATCCGGATCGTCGCCGACGACGGCGAGGGATGCGACATCCGTCCCGAGGAGCCGCGCGACTGCGCGCAGAGCTTCGACCGACGGCTTGCCGACCACTCGCGGGCGCTTGCCGGTCGTCTCGGCGATCGCGATCGCGATCGACCATGACCACCCAGGCTTGAGCCCCCTCTTGGAGACGAATGCGCGTGCCGCTGACGTGACCAGGAGATCGGCGCCGTTCCACACCGCGCGGCAGGCGATGTCGAGTTGATCATACGTCAACGCTCGACTCCAGCCAACGAGGACGACCCCGGCGGTCTCTCCTTCCGTCCCGCCGACGACGCGAATGCCGCGGGCCTGGAGCGGCGCGATCGTACCCTCCTCGCCGAGCACGTAGACGGAGCGCCCAGGATAGTCGGTTGCGATGATCTCGGCGGCGGTCACTCCGGTCGTGATGACTTGCCAGTCCTCGATCGGCAGGCCAGCAGCGCGCAGGCGTGCGGCATAGGTCTCTGGCCGGTAGGTGCTACCGCTGGTGAACAGCGCGAACGGGTAGCCGCGTGCGCGGAGCCAGTCCAGGAGCTCGACCGCGCCAGGGAGCGGGACTGCACCGCTCCAATCCGGACTTTCCGACAGGATGAGCGTGCCGTCGACATCGAAGACGAACCCGCGGATCGCGCGGAGATCCGCTCGCGAAACGACCATGGGGGTTCTGCTCCTCTCGTTCACGCGCGACGCGTCGCCTGGCGGCTCAGCGTCAAGCGGATGCCGTCCTTTTCGAGGTGAAAGAAACTGATCGTCGGGCGTCGTGCGACCTCGGCGATGAGCTGGGCGAGCGGATGCGTCACCCCGTTCCCGTTCACCGTGACATTACCGGTCTTGCGCGCCAGAGCCGCGTCCACCTGGTCGCCTGGAAGAGCCCAGCGCAGGAGCAATTCCTCGTCGGAGATTGTGCCGCCGAACTCCCGCCGCAGCTCCTCCAGCGTCGGTTCGGGAATGGGAACGTCCAGTTCACGCGCTCGCGGGAGCGAGAGCACCCGCTCCTTGACCCAGGGGTCGATCGGCGCCGGCGGCGGGCCGTACCGTCCGAGCACGTACTTGATCACCTCGTCCGGCACCTTCTCGTACCGTTCGCGCGACTCGAGGTTCATCAGGGCTTGGGTGGCGACGAGCTGCGAGTAAGGCGTGACCATGATCGGGTAGCCCAGCTCGGCTCGCACGCGCACGATCTCCTCGAGAACGTCCTGGAACCGGTGCTCGGCACCGGCCTCCTTGAGGTGGCGGCGGAGCGTCGTGATCATCCCACCGGGTACCTGGTGGCGGTAGTACGACACGTCGTACTCGAGCGGCTGCCCGATCGGGTATCCCTTCCGTCGGGCGAGGCGGAACAAGTACTCCGAAACGTGCTGGAGTGGCTCGAGGTCGATCTCTACCTCGAAGCCCAGCTCCCGCAGGTTGGCGACCGTGCGGGAGATGGATGGGAGCGAGGTGCCTTCGGCGAGCGGCGGGATCGCCGTGTGCACTGTCTCGACGCCCAGCCGAGCAGCCTCCAGATAACACAGCGGGGCCATCCCCATGTTGCAGTGCGAGTGGATCTCGAGGGGCATGTCCTCGCCGAGCGCGGCGCGGAGTGCCGGGACGATCGTCCGCACGCGCTCGGGGGTCAAGAGGCCGGACGGATCCTTGATGTAGACGGTATCGATGAGGTGCCGCTCGCGGGCCAGTTCCTGGGCACAGCGCACGTAAAAGTCATTGGTGTGCACCGGGCTGATGCTGTAGACGAGCCCGGCGACGACTGTCTCGGCGCCTTCCTCGCGCGCGATCCGGGCTGCCTCGAGCAGGGCGCTCATGTTGTTCATCGGCTCGACGATCTGGATGCGGCGGATGCCGTGACGCAAGACGACGCGCATGGCGAGACGGATGATCGCGCGCGGGGCTGGCTCCCAGGTGATGAAGCGCATACCTGTGGTCATGAAGATGAGCGGCGTGTGCGGCATCAGCTGACGGGCTAACCGGATCTTCTCGTACGGATCCTCGCGGTGATAGCGTACGCTGATCGCCATGTGCGTGCTGGTCGTGAAGTCGATGCACTTGAACCCGGCCCGGTCGAGCCAGGGGGCGACGTCGACGACCGTGCGGGTATCGATGCCGATGGCACTCCAGAGGCTTTGATTCCCGTCGCGGAGGGTGACGTCGATCAGTTTGATGCGCTGGGCCATAGCTGTCGCTCCTCATGCTGTCGCTGGAGTCGCATGCTGATCGGCTACAGGCTCGCTCGGTCGGACGAGGAAGAGCGGCTGACCGCGATCGACCGCCTGACCGTTCTCGACGCAGACCTGGACGATCGTTCCGCGCACCCCGGCCTGGACGGAATGCATGAGCTTCATGACTTCGATGATGGCGACCACCGTGTCCTCGCGCACCTCGCTCCCCACATCGACGAACGGCTCGGCGCCGGGGCGTGGTGCGCGGTAAAAGATGCCTTTGAGTGGCGCGACGATCGGCACCAGCGTTTCCTTGCCTGGCGCTGCCGCCTCCGCGTGGGGCGACTCGGCCGCCGCTGGAGGCTCTGCCGGTACCGCCGCGGCTGTTTCGGTTGCCTGGTGCGTGGACGGTTCCGCCGTGGTCGCCGGTTCGGGCGGTGGGCTCGCCGGTGCCGGTTGGGAAGCCGGTACGGCGACGCTGCTCGCCCCGTCATGCCCACGACGGACGATCAGCTTGAGCTGCGGCGTCTCGAGATACAGCTCGTCGAAGGACGACTGCTCGAGCAGCTTGAGAATCTCTTGCACGTCTTCCGGCGTCAGTTCCATCGGTCGCGCTCCACTTCTGAACCGATCCTTTTCAGGATACTGCACCGGCGAGCAGACAACCGCTCGCCGGTCGTCTGAGACCGCGTTGTCAGGCGTTCGCTCAGTCGAGGATCGTCACGGTGCCTTCGTTCCCATCGACCCGCAAGCGCTGGCCAGTGCGGATCCGCTTGGTCGCAACACCGGTGCCGAGGACGGCTGGCACGCTGTACTCGCGGGCGACGATCGCGGCGTGCGACATGACGCCGCCGATATCGGTGACGATGCCGCGGACCTTGGCGAAGACAGGCGCCCAGCTCGGCTCGGTGACCGAGCAGACGAGGATCTCGCCGTCCTCGACCGTCTTGAGTTCGGCCACGTCGAAGATGACGCGCGCTGGCCCTTCGACGATGCCCGGCGAGGCTGCGAAGCCGCGCAGGATGTTCCCTTCGTCCCTGGTGACCCAGGCCCGCAAGCGCTCGGGGGTGATACCCCAGAGCATCACGATCGCCGGGTCGGCGATGACCTCGGGAACGACACCGAGCGCTGGCGGCGGGTTGAAGGCGCGCAGCTTGCGCAGGATCTCCTTGCGACGCGCCACCACGTCTGGCCAGTGCTTCGGGCCGTACGCCTCGGTACCGATCGACCAGGCGAGCAGGAGGTCGGTGAGGGCCTGGCTCACTTCCGTCCAGTGGAGGTAAAACAAATCATCGACCTCGCGGAAGAACCCGCGCTCGACGAAGAGCGCGCCCAGTTCGCGCAGCTTGTTCCACCAGATGCTCATGAACCAGTGATCGACCCAGAACTTGTGGTCCTCGATCGAGTAGTAGACCTGCCGCACGAGGTTGAGGAGCTGATCGAAGGCTGCCCGGTCTTCGTCGCTGGGCAAGAGAGCGCGATACTCGGCGGTGATCCGCTCGCGTTCCTCGCGGACCTGCGACGTGTCGCGCTCGATCGATTCGCCGCGGGCTGCACGCTTGACATACTCGATCAGAATGGGGAAGACCGGGCTCGGGTCGTCGCGCCAGGCCCGGAACTGGTGCTGCAGCCCGTCGCCAGCGTTGATCCAGAACCAGGGCTCGCCGCGCTCGTCCCACTCGCGCAACCAGGCTCGTCCGTTCTCGCGTTGCTGGAGGTCAGCGAAGACCTCCTGCCAGCTGCGCCCCTCGGCGAAGGCGTCCGCCACACCCAGTTCGACGGCCCGCTTGGCTAGGGCGCGCAGTTCTTGGTCGGGACGCATCATGCTCACGTCGATACCGGAGACCATCAGCGTGACTTGCTGGTCGGGGATCTCCGGGAAGAAGCGTTTGCAGAACTCGTAGAAGGTGAGGTAGGCGGCGAAACCGATCATCACGATCTCGCAGTGGATCTGTGCGATGCGGAAGAGACTTTCGATGACCCGGTTGTAGCTTTCGAGGACGGTCTGGGCCGTACCGATGCCGCGGTGAGCGAAGACCAGCTCCTCTGGCTCGATGTCGGGGAGCTTGGGGAAGGGGATCTGCTTCAATGCCTCGATCTCAGCGATGACGCGCTGCTTCCAATCTTCGTAGATCGACGACCAGTTCTCGTAGTAGTGACCCGCCCGGCGCTGGAAGAGTTCGGCACGTTCCTGGACTTTCTGCGGATCGAGGACCGGGATACCGCTGATGTAGACGTAGCCGTTCAGCACGCGGAAGTCGACGCCGAGCGCGGGCGGGATGCAGAAGAAGCGTGCGTTCATCTCGCCGATGGCGACGTAGAAGGCCTCGGCAGTGATGACATCGAAGGGTGAGATCGGTTCCGGGAAGTGCATGCCGTTGTAGAACCAGAGACGCGATTCCTCCAGTTCCCGCCGTTTTTCGGAGAAGCGCATGTAGGCCGGGTACATCTCCTCCCAGCCCTCGCAACCGGCTGGTGTCTCCACCTCGAACGGGCTGGGAAACCGCAGCGTCCCGCTCATACCTGCCTCCGTTCCGCTCCTCGACAACTACTCGCACCCAACCGACTTCCAGGCTCGTTTTCGCGCGACCTACTGGCTGCCGGGTGCGCGCTCTTGCGGACGAGCCAACTGCATGGTGTGCCTTGCGCCTGCGGTGCCGAATCGGCTGTACAGCGAGGCTTTCCCGCATGCGTTCGGTCGCGCAAGCGTCGTCCCCGTCGGCTGAGCTTCAGTGTTGAAGATAGGACGTCTCGCCGGGGGTGTCAAGAGCGAGACGGCCGGTCCTGCGTGCGCTGGCAGGGCAGGTCGAGCGGTCTGGTTGGGCAAGAGCGTTCAGCGATGCACCGTTGCGGTCGAGCGGCGAAGGGCGAGCCGCGTGGGGCGATCCAGTCCCTTGGAGCCGGGGCGATCGGATCGCCCCACCGCCGACACGTCGCTCAGTCAGCAGCAGCGCGGATTTCCTCGGTCGTCCGCTCGTAGCGCGCAGTGACGACCGTGTGCAGCCCACCGCGGATATTGAAGTCGGCGATCACCGTCATGCGGCGCGGCTGGAGCGTCCGCACCAGATCGTCGAGGATCGTGTTGGTGACCTCCTCGTGATAGTGCCCCTCGTTGCGGAACGACCAGAGATAGAGCTTGAGCGACTTGAGTTCGACGATCCACTGGTCGGGAACGTAGCGGATCGTGATCGTCGCGAAGTCCGGCTGGCCGGTCCGCGGGCAGACGCAGGTGAACTCGTTCGTCGTGATTTCGATCTCGTAATCCCGCTCCGGCTTCGGATTGGGGATCCGTTCCAGTTCCTTGCTCGGTTGCGTCGGCATACGCGCGCCTCCTCGTTCGCCATCGTCGTACTCGAACAAGTGTAGCGAAGGACGCGCACGGTGCCGTTCAATGATAGGCGTGTCGGCTCGCGTCGCACCCGCACGCCTTTGCACGCTGTGCGGTGCTGGCGCGGCGCGTTACGCCGAGGGCCCAGTCCGCGTGCTTACCTGCTCGTCTCACCGGCGAGGAAGGACCAGATACTCCCGCCGACATCGGCTGCGTAGCCAGCGAGCCCGGTTGCTGTCGGGTCACCAGTCAGTGCGACGACTGTCTGCTCCGGCCCGTCCGGTACGAGTGCCCGGAGGGTGCCGCTGCTCGCGCAATGCCACAAGCGCGTGCCGCTGGCGAGGAACCAGCCCGCGCTGCCCGCTCGCCCGAGTGCCGATGCCGGAGCGTCGAGGCGGCCGACCCGCGCGATGCGTGGGCGCTCGAGCGGGTGCCGTACCAGCCAGACGTCGGTATCGACGACAGCGAGGAGCGTTTCGCCAGTGGCTGACCAGAGCAGGCGAACCAGGCTCGTTTCCGGCAGTGCCTCCGGCCAGCGGTGCGTGATCCACTGCTCGGTGGGTAGAAACGCGAGCGAGAGGGTGGGCTGGAGATCTCCGGCTCGCAGCGCCAGCACGGCGAGCGCTCGACCGTCAGGAGCGAGGGCGGCACCCTGGACGAGCGCGAAGGCACGGGTCCGGTGCTCCTGCCAGGTCGCACCGCTGTCCCGCGAGAAGGCGAGCGACACCAGTGGTTCGAGCGTCGGCTCGAGGGTGTACTGGACGAGGCAGACGGTCCCACCGTCGTCGCTCGCGAGTAACCAGGCCGATTCCGAGAGTTCCTCGATGTCCCGGACCGGTTCCCACTCGTGTCCGTCCGAGGAGCGGAGGAGCGTGTCTAACGCCAGCGCGAAGACCGGGCCGGTCGGCCCACCAGCGAACTGGGCGATGCCGCGGTCGAGCAGCGCTCGCTGCCAGGTGCTGCCGCCATCCGGCGAGTGCAGAACCGTCCCCGAATAGTCGGCGACGAGGAGTTCGTGTGAGCGGCGAGCGATGATCCCGACCGGGAGGCGGCCGTAGAGTCCCTGGTTTCGCTCCTGCCACGTTCCTGCTCGGTCATCCCACACGAGGCATCCGTGGGCGAGCGTGCCGGCGACGAGGTGCTCGCGATCGAGAACGGCCAGACTCAGGACGTGGCTCGGGAGTGCGGGCAAGCAGTCCCAGTTCTCTCCTTGATCGGCGGTGCGGACGATGGAACGGTCGATCGCAGCGGCGAGGTGCCGGCCGGTCGGGTCGGTCGCGAGCAGGCTGCAGCTCCCCTCGACCGGGAGTGCGATACGTTGCCAGGTGCGCCCGCGGTCACGCGAGCGGAAGAGCCCCGCATCGCCGCCCAGGAAGAGCGTGGCTGTCCCGGCCTCGTCGGTAGCGATCGCGCCGCATTCGAGCGAGGTCGGGGCCGACTCCAGCTCATGCCAGCTCCAGCGGCGCGAGCGGCTGAGGAACGCGCCGTCGGATGCGACGAGGAGGGCGGTGCGGTCGCGCTCGAATTGCGGAGAAACGACGAGATCGACGACTTCGACGAGCTGGGGTAAACCGGCGTTCGCTGGTTCCCAGTCCGTTCCGGCATTGGCGGAGACGAGGATACCGTCCAGCTGGTCGGCCACGATGACGAGGCGCCGGTTTCCTTCCGTGGTGGTGCGGATGGCGACGATGGTGCCGCCCTCGAGGTACCGCTGCCAGGTGCCGTTCGGTTGCTGGCGGAAAAGCCCTGACGGCGTCGCGATGTACCGGTCCCCCCAGGGAGCGACGGTGACCAGGTTGGCCAGTTCCAGTCGTCCCCAGGAGCGTGGCAACGCGAGAGGCTGCCAGCCGCTCGCATCGCGCTCGGCGAGAAAGGCGCCGCTCGCACTACCGGCGAGCAAGAGGTGACCGTCCGTCGCTAGGGCCAGGATGGCGCCGCCCGGTTCGCGCGTGAGGAGGCGCCAGATCAGCTGCGTCTTTCGGCTCATTGACTCTCCTGTCAGCGATCTTACGGTTCGGCACTCGAGGCAGGCCAGGTGCGATGGACGAGCACGTCCGTGGAGAGGAAGGCGCGCGCCAGACTCCAGCTCGCTTCCACGGCGGCCTCGAGGACACCGAGGGGATCCAGCAGGCCCTGCGACCAGGGATCGACCCAGCAGTCGCCCTGCACATCGTAGACGAGTTGCGGTGCCCGTGCCAGCGTCTCGTGGATGACTGGGCCCGGCTCGATGCCAGCATTGGCCACCAGGATCCGCAACGGCTCCAGGAGTGCAGCGCGAGCAGCTCCGAGAACTGCGCACTCGATAGACGAGTTGCTGGTCGCCTCGGCAGCGAGGGCGCGAGCTGCGACAGCGAAGCTGGCGGCACCACCCGGGACGAGTCCAGTATCGAGGGCGACCTGGATCGTGCGAGCGAGCCGCTCGAGCATGAGCAACCGGTACTCGCGCTCGCTCGGCGTTCGCCCACCGACGCGGATCTGGAGGAACGCACCGTGCAGCCGGGCCAGCCGTTCCTGCGCGCGGCGGCGCGCAGCTTCGTCCTGGGCTCGCTCCCGTTCCGCCTCAGCGAGGGCGAGACGCTGGCGGATCGCCGCCCGCGTCCCTCTCCCACCGAGCACCGCGAAGGTCCAGCGCGTGACGAGTACCTGCCGAGCGCTCCCGAGATCGGCCAGGCGTGCCTGCTGTGGACGCTCTCCGGCCTGCTGTCGGAAAGCGCGACCCCCACAGAGCGCCGCGAGATCCTCGAGGATGCGCGTCTGTTGCAGGCCGACGGAAGGAGCCGCGACGACGGCGACCTGTTCCAGGGTGCCCCGGGCTAGGTTCGCTGCGAGGACGGCGCGTGCTGAGTCGCCGAGCTCGTTCGCCACGATGAGGAGACGCCGGACACGGTGGCGTGCGCAGTCGTCGAGGAGCGGCACGAGCTGGTCCGCCTCCTCGAGCTTCCAGTCGGTGAGGAGGATGCGCGGCTCGAGGAGCTGCCAGCTGGTCGTGCCGGCTGGAACGAATTCCGGCGTGAGCAGACGACTCTGCCAGTGCACGCCCTGGACGAGCTGGACGTGGACGCTGCTTCCATCGTCCGGATCGACCAGGACGACACCCTCGGGGCCGATCGCTTCGAGACCCTCGAGGAAGTCGGTCACCACCTCAGGTGGGAGATCGAGCGGTGCCAGGACGTTGGCGAGGTCAGTGATGTCCTCGAGGGGACGCGCGAGCGAGCGGAGCGTCGTCGTGACGGCTGCCTGGGTACGGTCGAGCGCTCGTGTCAGCTGGTGCGGTGGTAGGTCGCTGGCGAGCAGACGGCCGAGTTCGCGGAGCAGGCGGGCGGCGAGGACAGCCGTCGTTGCTGTGCCGTCACCGGTCCGCTCGTAGACGCGCCAGACCGCGTGACGGAGCAGCATCGCGCCTGCGTTTTCGAAGGGGTCCGGCAGGCGGAAGGTGCGGCGTGCGACGAGGGCGGCTGTCGAGAGGACTTCAGGCGATCCGGGTTTGAGCACCTTCTCGATGACGACAGTCCGACCGAGCGGGCCGAGCGTCGGTGCCAGGAGGCGAGCGAATGTCGCGCAACCGGCCAAAAGCGGCGCACGCGCAGCATCGCCGAAGCGGACACGTGTCGTGTTCATCGCTATGCACCTCGTCGCTCGAGAAGATTCGAATGGGGGACGCAGACGAGCGTCCCCCGCACTCCGTACGGATTGCCTCGCGAGGTGGTCCGGTCAGGCGCGATTCTCCGGCTTGCTCCAGATCTCCTGTGCGGCTTTGACGAAATTCGCCAGTGCCTCCTGGGGCGAGAGCCGGCGGACGCAGAGGTCCTGCATCATGTCGCCGATCACGAACTTCGTCGCCAGTTCGCCGAAAGCGCCGAGCGGTGGTGCAGCATAGGCCATGATGCGCCCCGTCGAGATGATCTTCTGGTACTCGCTGTAGAGTTCGTTCTTTTGCCAGAGGTCGTGCTTGATCATGTCTTTCCAGCAGGGAAGGAATCGACCCTTCAGTTGCTCATTGATGTAGCTCGCGTACCAGGTCGGGTCCATGAGTGCGACCAGGCAGATACGAGCATTATCGCCACCTTTGCCGTTCTTGAAGAGCCCCTCGGTCCACACGTCGACCTGGCCGAACGAGCCAGCTGGTCCGGCCGGGTAGCTGTAGAAACGGGTCTTCTGTGCCAGTTCCGGCTTGTTCTGGAGGAGCCAGTTGTAGATGCTAGTCGGATTGGAGGTCAGGACGAGCTGCTCGCTCTGGTAGCCCTGGTTGTTGCCGCCGTCGTCCCAGTTGACCGATCCAGGCGGGATGATCTGGTCTTCCACGTACATCGTCTGGATCAACGCGAGACAGTCGAGCCACGCCTTGTCGTTCGCGGTCACGCCGAGCGAGCCGTCCTCGTTCTGGAGCTTGCCGCCGAAGGTCCAGACCATGCCCAGCGTATGGTTGTTGGTGTCGTTGATGCGGCTGAGGGTCATCCCGTAGTAGTACAGCGGGGGCTGAGTGAGCGCCTTCCCTTGTTGACGGAATTCATCCCAGTTGGCTGGATACTTGAAGCCTGCCTGGTCGAGCAGGTCCTGGCGGACATGGAACGGCCAGGCGTTGACGGCGAGCGGCGTCGCCCACCAGCGGCCCTTGAACGTGCAAGTCAACTCCACTGGCTGCCACACACCGCCGTTCTGCTGGAGGAAGGGGGCAACGAGATCGGTAACGTCATCGGTCTGACCTTGGGCACGCCAGAACTGGGTCTGATAGTCGTAGAGCCGGTAGATATCGGGTGGCGTACCGGCCTGGACGGCAGCGTTGAAGCGGTTGTACCCCTGCGGGTTGTTGGGGATTTCTTCGAACGAAACCGTGAACCCATTCTTTTGGGCGATCTCGTCGAGCCGCTGCTTGATGAGCGCGGTCGTCTCCGGGAGATAGTCCACCGTCTGCCAGACGACGACTTCCCGACCGGGAATCGGCGTGAGCGCTGGTGCCTGGGCAGCGACGGCTGTCGGCGATGCTGCAGCACCGGTTGGTGTTGCGGCACCAGCTGGCGTCGGGGAAGCGGCCGGAGCAGGAGTCGGGCTCGGCTGCGGTGCTGAGGTCGGTGTTGCCTGTCCACCTCCGCCAGCACAGGCTGCGATCGTCGTCCCGAATCCGGCAGCCAGAACAGCGAGGAACCGGCGTCGCGAGAACCGTTCGCGCATGGCTCTCCTCCTCGTTGCTTCAATCTTTGACAGCCCCAGCAGTCCAGCCGGCGATCACCCACCGTTGCCCAAAGAGGTAGACCACGAGCGGGGGCAGCGACATGATGGTCGCGGCTGCCATCATCTGCCCCCAGTAGTACTGGTCGCCGATCACGTAGGCGGAAAGTCCGACCGGCGCAGTCATCACTTCCTGCTTCTGCAACAGCACGAGGGCGTAGAGGAATTCGTTCCAGGAAAGCGTGAAGGCGAAGACCGCCGCGACGACGAGCGCTGGGCCGGAGAGTGGCACCATGATGCGCCACAAGACTTGCCAGCGGCTAGCGCCGTCGATGAGCGCGGCTTCCTCGAGTTCGATCGGGACAGTGCGGAAATACCCCATCAGCATCCAGGTCGCGAAGGGAACCGTGAAGGTGAGATAGGCGAGGGTGAGACCAACCAGGTTATCGCGGAGACCGAGCCGGCTCATCATGACGAAGATCGGAATGAAGAGGATGGTGCCAGGCGCCAGGTAGGCGTAGACCAGCAATCGCGCCAGAATCGTCCGGCCAGCGAAACGGAGGCGAGTGAGCGCATAACCGGCCATCGCACCGAGCAGGGTCGAGATTACCGTCGTCGCCAGCGCGACCACGGCGCTGTTGCGGAGCTGGCGCAAGAAGGGATACGACGGCCCGAGGATCTTCTCGTAATGCTCACCGGTCAAGACACGTGGGAGGAGTGTGACGGTCGGACTGAACAGATCGACATCAGCTCGGAGCGAGGTCGCCAGCTGCCAGTAGACCGGGAACAGCGTCCAGACTGCGAGTACCAGGAGCACCAGATACCCGATGAGGTAGTACCCCCGGTTGCGCCGTGCCAACCAGACCAGGAGACTGCGCTCGTTCGGTCGTGCTGGTTCGATCCGGCGTGCGACTTCTGCCATGGTGTCAGCCCTCCTGTCGGAGCATGCGCCGGGTGAGGAAGTAGATGAGAATGGCGAAGACCGGGAAGAAGACGAGCGGGATCGCCGATGCGATTCCGAGGTCATAGGCCGTCATTCCCTCGTGATAGGCCAGGAGCGGGAACGTTTCCGTGACGTTGGCCGGTCCGCCGTTGGTCAGGATGTAGACGTACTGGATCGCGTTGGAGGTCCAGATAGCGGACAGCATTACCGTGACCGTGATGACTGGCGTCAGGAGCGGCAAGGTGATGCGGAAGTACTGTTGCAAGGGCGTTGCGCCGTCGATCGCTGCTGCCTCGTACAGTTCGCGCGGAATCGCCTGGAGGCCAGCCAGGAAGGTCATGGTCCAGAAGGGTGCACCTTGCCAGATGGCCGCGACGAGTACCGACCAGAGTGCGAGATCAGGATTGGCCAGGAACAGGATCGGTCGGTCGACGAGTCCCAGGTTGGTGAGGAGCGTGTTGAGGACGCCGTTGACGTCGTTATAAATCCACTTCCAGGTGAACGCCGAGACGACAGCCGGAATCGCCCAGGGGACGAAGAGCAGCGTGCGCCAGAAGTGCCGCGCCCGGATCTGTGCGTTGAGGATGAGCGCACTCACCATCCCGATGACGAACTTGCCAGCCAGCGCGCCGCCGGTATAGAGCGCGGTCACCTTGACGCTGTTCCAGAACAGTCCGTAGATGCGGCTCTGGCTATCGAAAAGCAGGCGTGCGTAGTTGCCGAAGCCGATGAACTGTCCCTGTCCACCGACCTTGATGTCCTGGAGCGAGAGCCAGAACGCATAGCCGAGCGGATAGGCAACCAGTCCGACGACCACCAGAAAGGCTGGCAGCGTCAGCGCATAACCGAGCCAGAAGTCCCGGCCGAGCCGAGATGTGCGGACACCCGGTGACGCGAGGGTTCGTTCTGCTTGGCGCAACACGACCATGGTGTTCAGCCTTTCGAACACTCCGCGTCGTGACGCGGATATCTGGTCAGCGAGACATCCCTACAGTAGCAGAGTCCCGGCGGCCGTGCAAGTGGGGTGCGCGCCCACGCAGCGGCACCACCAACGTTAGAAGGAAGTCTCCGAGCGGCAGCGCGATCGCGTGTGCTGTGCCTCAGCGTGCAGCCCGATGCCGACATACCGGAAAACGAGACAAGGAGCCGGAAGCAGGCTCGCCTCCGTCTCCTTCGAGCGTTCCCGCGTTGGCGGTCGCTACTGGTTCGTCTGGGCTCGCAGGCGTGGGTCGAAGTAATCAGCGAGCATGTCGCCGATGATGTTGAAGCAGAGGATCAGGAGCGTGACGATGAGACCGGGGAAGATCACCATCCACGGCGCGCGGGTGAAGTAGAGCGACGCAGCCCCGGTGAGCATGTTCCCGAGCGAGGGGTTCGGCGGCTGGACACCGAGTCCGAGGAAGCTGAGGCCTGTTTCGACGAAGATCGCGGCGCCGAGGTTGAGCGAGGCGAGCACAGCGACCGGACCGAGACAGTTCGGAAGCACGTGCCGCAGCATGATGCGCCAGTGGGAAGCACCGAGTGCCCGAGCCGCTTCGCAGAAGAGCGACTCGGACACGCGGAGTGCTGATGCGCGCATGACTCGGACACCGACTGGTGTCAGCGAGAGCGCCACGGCACCGATGAGCTGGAGCCGTCCAGCTCCGAGGACTGCGACGACGACGCTGGCGACGACGAGCGATGGGATGGCAGTGATGATCTCGACCCCGCGTTGGAGAAGAAAATCGACGAGCCCGCGTCGGTAACCGCCGATAAGCCCCAGCGCGGTCCCGACGATGGTGCCGATGAGGCCGCCGGGTACTGCGATGAGGAGCGTGGTGCGCAGCCCGTAGAGTGCCCGGGTGAAGATGTCGCGCCCGAGTTCGTCCGTGCCGAACGGATAAGTCGCGGAGGGGGGCTTGAGGCGAGCGACCGCGTTGGTGGCCGTTGGTGACCGTGACGACAGTGTCGGACCCAGGAGACCAGTCAACACGATGAGCGCGAGGACGAGCGAGACGATGATCCCGATCCACGGAATCGGACGACGGACGGCGCGCGTACGCTCGTGGGTTATCGGTGCCGCAACTGCTTCAGCCATCGCTCAGCCCCTCTCGCGTAGCCGGGGATCGAGAAACGACGTGACGATATCGGTGAGCAGGTTGATGACGACGAAGGCAGTGCCCAGGATGAGGACCGCGATCTGGATGACCGGAAAATCGCGGCGCGCGACTGCATCGACGAAAAAGAGCCCGAGACCGGGCAAGTTGAACGTGGTCTCGACGATGACCACACCACCTAGCAGAAAACCCACGCGGAGACCCGAGAAGGCAATAGTCGGTGCGAACGCATTGCGGAGGACGTGCCGGAAAATGACCGTCGACTCAGCAAGCCCCTTGGCACGAGCTACCTGGACGAACGGTTCCTGCAGCACCTCGAGGACAGCATTGCGGATGAAGCGGACGAGTCCAGCTGCGAGAACGAAGCCGAGAACCAGGATCGGTAAGAAGATCTGCTGGAGGTGGGTGAAGAGATCCTGCGTCGGAGGCACGAGCCCGAGCGGTGGACGCCAGCCGAAGACGAGCAAGACGGTGATCAGGGCGAGCAATCCCAGCCAGTAGGCAGGTACCGCCGAGGCCACGAAGAAAAAGACTCGGGTCAACGCTTCGGTGAAGCGCCCGCGCCGGAGGGCACTGAAGAGACCGAGGGGAAGCGCGAAGACCCATGCCATGAACTCGGAAAGGAACGCGATTTCGATAGTCAGGGGCAGCCGAACGCGGAGCTCGTCCGCGATCGGCCGCCCTGTGACGTACGACTTCCCGAGCCCACCAGTCACGAGACCCTTCAGGAAGTCGAAGAACTGCACGATCAGCGGCTTGTTGAGGCCGAGTTCCTGCCGCACTTGCTCGACTCGCTGCGGGTTGATCGTGATGTTCTCACCTGTCCCGCCGACGATGAGCGCGGCAGGGTCACCCGCGATCCGGATAAACGCGAAGACCAGGAACGTGGCGATGAGAACGACCAGGATGCCACCGATCGCGCGCCGTATCAGGTATTGCACGAACATCGCCGCGCATCCTTCCGATCGTGTCAGGCACCTGCCGCGCCCCTCGCGCGCTACTGCCGGAGCCAGGTGGTGGCGTGCTTTTCGGTCAGGTTGTAGTTCGGCTGCGGTGTGAAGCCCGCAAGAATGCCCGGGCGGAAAATATGCCAAATGACTGGTCGGTAGACGTAAATCATGCCGAAGACCGGATCATCGAGCGTCCGGAAGTCGAGCTCGTGGGTGAGTTCCTTCCGCTTCTCGATATCAAGCTCGCGGTCGATCTGCTGGTACAGTTGGATCAGCTCGTCGGACCAGAGACCGGTCAGACTCACCTGGTCGTTATTCGTGATCCAGCTCGCGAAGGTCGACTTCGGTTCGTCGACCCAGGGGGCGTTGAAGCCGAGTGCCATCTGATACTCGCGGTTGGTGATTCGCTGCACATACTCGCCGAGTTGCAGAATCTGCGGGTTCACCTTGATGCCGACTTGCGCCAGCTGGTCTGCGATGAGGCTCGGCGTGGTGACATCGAGGTTGAATGCGAGCAGTTCGACCTCGAGGCCGTTGGGGAAACCCGCTTCAGCCAGGAGCTGCTTGGCTTGCTGGCGGTCGGCATCCTTGTCCTTACCGAAGCCACGGGCTTGCCGGACCCGGTCCTCGGGTAATGCCCAGGCACCGTAGGGGTGCATCCAGCCGGACAAGACGGAACGTCCTTCGGTCATAGCGGCGATCATCGCCTCGCGGTCCAAAGCGAGCGTGATGGCGCGGCGAACCCGCTCGTCCTTGAACGGCTCGAAGTTCCGTGCATTGAGAATGAGGCGCCAGACGAGGGTCGTCGGCACGCCGACAACCTGGATGTCGGCATGTCCCTGAAACAGATCGAGCGGCGGCGTGGTGAGCGAGCGATACAGGTGGAGCTGCCCAGCCAGGAAGGCTTGGGCGACCGCGTTCCAGTCGGTCATCGGGTGTCCGACGATCCCATCGAGGTACGGGAGGTCCTTCTCGAAGTAGTTCGGATTGCGTTCGACTTCGAAAGCGACTCCCGGCGTATAGCTCTTGAACTTGAAGGGGCCGGTGCCGATGATGTTGGCGGTATCGCGCAAGTCAGCACCCGACTCGATGAGGTGGGCAGGATAAATCCCGGTCCAGGGGATAGCGACGTTGTAGAGGAGCGCGGGGTCAGGCTGGGTGAGGACGAAACGGACGGTGTAGTCGTCGGGCGTTTCGATGTGATCGACGGTGTTGAAGAAGACGCCGCGGGGGCTGTTGACACCCTCGGGTGGGTCGATGATGCGCTGGAAGTTGACCAGGACATCCTTGCTGGTGAAGGGGGAGCCGTCGTGGAACTGGACGCCCTGGCGGAGGTAGAAGGTGTAGGTCATCCCGTCCTGCGCCATGTCCCAGCGGATCGCGAGATCCGGCAGGATCTTCGTCTGATCGTTGGGGTCGAACTGCAACAACGTATCGAAACAGGGACCGATACACCAGAGATCGGTGCTGGTCGTCGCCTGGTGCAGGTCCAGGTTCGTCGGATCGCCCGGGAGATTGAAGTGCAGGATACCGCCCCGGCGAACCGCCTCGGTCGTGGGAGTGGGCGTGACCTCCATGACTGCCGTGGGCATGGCCAGCGGCGTGTTGGTCGGCGTGGGGGCGGTCGTCGCCGCTGGAGCAGCGGTCGGTGTCGCCTCGCCACCACCGCGACAAGCAACGAGCAATGCAGAAGCGAGCGTGCCGGCTGCTACGCCGAACAAGCGACGCCGCGTGAACGTGCGCATTCTCCTCCTCCTTGTACGTGTGTCGGCCACTCACCGATCCCGCTAGCGGATGCTGGTTCAGAGATTAACTCCTCGGCTTTCCGGTGTCAAGATATGCGAGTGTGTTGTGGGCGACGAGTCTGGTCGTGGGAACCGGGTCGGCTGTGTCGAACCGGCCTACCACGCGGCTCTCGGAGCTGTGTTCGGCTATCGTGAACAGCAGCGGTGACATCCGGACGACCATCGTCAATGCGGGTACGGATACGGAGGGGCTCGATCAGGGCATGTGTCGGGGGTTGCCGCGATCGAGCCACGGTGATCGGAAGGGGCTGCCTCAGCCGGAAGAGATGGCCGCATAGTGCGTGGTGCGAGACAGGCGATGGCAGCGAAGAGGGGCGTACTCGATCGCGAGCGAAAGCGGGGTCGACGGGTACTACCGTCCACCCCGCTTTCGTCGCTCGTATCTTGTCGATCGTGGGTGCTCAATCGCTGCGCAGCCAGGTGGTGGCGTGCTTCTCGGTGAGGTTGTAGTTCGGCTGCGGCGTCCAGCCAGCGAGGACGCTGGGCCGGTAGATGTGCCAGATCAGGGGCCGGTAGAGATAGATCATGCCGAATGCCGGGTCGTCGAGCGAGCGGAAGTCCAGCTCGTTCGTCAACTCCTTTCGCCGCTGGAGATCGAGTTCGCGGTCGATCTGCTGGTACAGCTCGATCAGCTCATCCGACCAGAGGCCTGTCAGACTGGCTTGCTCGTCCTTGGTGATCCAGCTCGCGAAGGTCGACTTCGGCTCGTCGACCCAGGGAGCGTTGAAGCCGAGCGACATCTGGAACTCGCGCGCGACGACCCGTTGCACGAACTCGCCGAGCTGGAGGTTCTGCACGTTGACACGAATCCCGATCTGGCCGAGTTGGTCGGCGACCAGGCTTTGGGTGACTGGGGTGCCGAGTGCGAAGGCAAGCAGTTCGACGTCGAAACCGTTCGGGAATCCAGCCTCGGCCAAGAGCTGCTTGGCGCGTTCGATGTCGGCTGCCTTGTCCTTGCCGAAGCCGCGCGCCTGGCGGACGCGCTCCTCCGGTAGAGCCCAGGCGCCGTCGGGATGCATCCAGCCCGAGATCACACCGCGTCCTTCGGTGCCGATTTCCAGCATAGCGTCGCGGTCGATCGCCAGCGTGATCGCCTCGCGGACACGCGGATCGCGGAACGGCTCGAACTGTCGCCCGTTGAGCACCAGTCGCCAAACGAGGGTCGTCGGGACGCCGACGATCCGGATATCGCTGTGCCCCTGGAACAGATCGAGCGGCGGAACGCCGAGGCCACGGTTGAGATGGATCTGGCCGGCGATGAGTGCCTGGGCAGCGACGTTGGGATCAGCCATCGGGTAGAAAACGATCCCGTCGAGATAGGGAAGGTCCTTGTCCCAGTAATTGGGGTTCTTCTCGAGTTCGTACGTGACTCCCGGCGTATAGCTCTTGAACTTGAAGGGGCCGGTGCCGATGATGTTGGCGGTATCGCGCAAGTCAGCACCCGACTCGATGAGGTGGGCAGGATAAATCCCGGTCCAGGGGATAGCGACGTTGTAGAGGAGCGCGGGGTCAGGCTGGGTGAGGACGAAACGGACGGTGTAGTCGTCGGGCGTTTCGATGTGATCGACGGTGTTGAAGAAGACGCCGCGGGGGCTGTTGACACCCTCGGGTGGGTCGATGATGCGCTGGAAGTTGACCAGGACATCCTTGCTGGTGAAGGGGGAGCCGTCGTGGAACTGGACGCCCTGGCGGAGGTAGAAGGTGTAGGTCATCCCGTCCTGCGCCATGTCCCAGCGGATCGCGAGATCCGGCAGGATCTTCGTCTGATCGTTGGGGTCGAACTGCAACAACGTATCGAAACAGGGACCGATACACCAGAGATCGGTGCTGGTCGTCGCCTGGTGCAGGTCCAGGTTCGTCGGATCGCCCGGGAGATTGAAGTGCAGGATACCGCCCCGGCGAACCGCCTCGGTCGTGGGAGTGGGCGTGACCTCCATGACTGCCGTGGGCATGGCCAGCGGCGTGTTGGTCGGCGTGGGGGCGGTTGTCGCTGCCGGAGCAGCGGTCGGTGTGGCCTCGCCACCACCGCCGCCACGACAGGCAACGAGCAACGCCGACGCGACGGAACCGGCGACTGTCCCGAGGAATCGACGCCTCGTCCAGGTGCGCATGTGCCCCTCCTCACTCGACTATCCGGCGCTTCGGCCGTTTCGGGAAACCGTGGATGCTGATTGAGAGATTAAACGAGCGGGTGTCGGCTGTCAAGATGTCTCCGTCAACGCGTCGTATCGTTTCTTCTCCGGCATTCTTCTTCTTGGGGCAGTGCTTGATCCGGCATGTTTAGGGCTATTCGATGGTTGTCGGATGGTTGGCTGGTCGGTGGCTCGGTGGGGCAGGGAGCTCCGCGGTCGGCTCGTTGCAGGGTGCGCGGTGGTGAGGCTCCCCTGCCGGTGCGATGCGCGAGGTACTGTCCGTTGCACTCGTGGTTGAGCTGCCTGTTTCCGTGAAGCCGCGGCTGCTTGTACACTCTCGAGTGCTCCCCTATACTGCCCGCTAGGGTGTGCCGAGGCGGCAATCGGGCATCGATCGACGGGGCGCACGTGGGAGGTCAGTCATGGATTTCGAGTTGACTCCGGAACAGATCCAAGTGCGCGACATGGTGCGCGAGTGGGCCCAGCGCGAAGTGGCCCCCTACATCCGCGAGTGGGACGCGAAGGGCGAGTATCACCCTGAAATCTACCGGCGGATGGGGGAACTGGGCTTGCTCGGCTTGCCCATCCCCGAACGCTACGGTGGCGGTGGTTTCGACTACGTGACGCTGGCCCTGGTCTGCGAGGAGCTGGAGGCGGTGGATACCTTCCTCCGGGTCGCGATCAGCGTCCACGTCGGGCTGAACAGCCTGACGCTGCTCCAGTGGGGCACCGAGGAGCAGAAGCAGCGGTGGCTGGTTCCGCAAGCGCGGGGCGAGAAGCTGGCGACATTCGCCTTGACCGAACCCGGGGCCGGTTCGGATGCCGGACATATCCAGACCCGCGCGGTCAAGGACGGCGACAGCTATATCCTCAACGGCGAGAAGATGTGGATCTCGCTGGCCAATACCGCCGATCACTTCCTGGTCTTCGCCACGCTCGATCCCGCGCTCGGCCACCGTGGTCTCTGTGCCTTCATGGTCGAACGCGGCACACCCGGCCTCACGACCGGCTCGATCCACGGCAAGCTCGGTGTGCGAGCTGGCGATACGGGCTGGATCTCGCTGCAGAACGTTCGGGTTCCGGCCGAGAACATGATCGGTGAGCCGGGTGAGGGCTTCAAGATCGCGATGAGCGCCATCGACCAGGGGCGCTTCACGGTCGCGGCCGGAGCCTGTGGGCTCATCCGTGCCTGCCTGGAGGCCAGCGTCAAGTACTGCCACGAGCGGCAGGCTTTCGGGCAGGAGATCGGACGGTTCCAACTGGTGCAGCAGATGATCGCGAAGATGGTGCGCGGCTACGAGACGTCGCGGCTGCTCGTCTTCCGCGCGGCCGAACTGAAGAATCGCGGCATCCGCAACACCCGCGAGACGTCGCTCGCCAAGTGGCACGCCTGTGACTGCGCGTTCGAAGCGGCGAACGATGCGGTGCAGATCCACGGTGCCTACGGGTACTCGAACGAGTATCCGGTCGAGCGATATCTGCGGAATGCGCGCGGTGCGGTGATCTACGAGGGCACGCGGGAGATCCATACGATCCTTCAGGCCGAGTACGCGCTCGGCTATCGGGTCGACAAGCCGCTCCGCTGCCCACAGCCACCAGCCCAGGGCTACGAGGCGGTCGCCGCTCGGGGGTGAGATGGAACCGCTCGTGCTACCGTATCGCGGCAAACAGCCGCGACTGGCCGAGGATGTCTTTCTGGCGCCGACCGCGGTCGTCATCGGCGACGTGACGGTCGGGCCCGCTTCCAGCCTCTGGTTCGGCGTGGTCGTGCGTGGCGACATCGGGCCGATCCGTATCGGAGCACGCGTGAATCTGCAGGAAGGGGTCATCGTCCATCTCGACGAAGGGTTCCCGGTCGTGATCGAAGACGACGTCACGGTCGGGCACGGCGCGATCGTGCACGGCGCCACGATCGGCGCCGGGACGCAGATCGGGATGGGAGCGGTGCTCCTGACGGGTTCGCGTATCGGCGCCGGTGCGATCGTCGCAGCTGGCGCGGTGGTTCCCGAAGGGATGGAGGTGCCGCCAGGCACAGTCGCGATGGGTGTGCCAGCCCGTATCCGGCATGAGGTGACGGCAGAGGAGCGCGAGGCGTTGCTCGCGCGGGCTCGGCGGTACGCGGAGCGAGGAGCCGAATTCCGCGCGCTCCTCGCGCAGCGCGAACGGGGGAACGTGCCATGAGCGTTCGGGTGGAGCGAGAAGAGCCGATCGCCCTGCTCGTCCTCGATCGCCCCGAGCGCTTGAATGCGCTCGACACGGCCGGCCTCCAGGCGCTCCTGGTGGCGATCCGTGAGCTCGCTGCTGACGAGTCGATCCGCGTCGTGATCCTGACTGGTGCGGGTGACCGGGCCTTCGCGGCCGGCGCGGACATCAGCGAGATGGTGTCGAAATCGCCAGCAGAAGCGCTCGCCTTCGCCGAACTCGGTCAGGCGGTTTGCCAGGCGATCGAGGAGGCGCCGCAACCGTACATCGCGGCGGTGAACGGGTATGCCATGGGCGGGGGCTGTGAGTTGGCACTGGCCTGCGATATCCGCCTCGCCAGCGAGCAAGCTGTCTTCGCGCAGCCGGAGGTGACGCTCGGCATCCCACCCGGCTGGGGCGGCTCGCAGCGGCTGCCGCGTATCGTGCCGCCCGGTATCGCTCACGAACTGCTCTATACCGGCCGGCGTGTCGGTGCGGAGGAAGCGCTGCGCATCGGTCTCGTCAACGCTGTCTATCCAGCGACAGAATTGCTCGAGCGGGCTCGCGAACTGGCCCGGCAGATCGCTGCCAACGGGCCGGTCGCGGTTCGACTGACCAAGCAGGCCGTGCGCTTCGGGCTCGAGCATGGACTCGCTGCCGGCCTCGCCTACGAACGGCAACTGTTCGCGCACGCGTTCACGACCGAGGATCAGCGTGAAGGCATGACTGCGTTCCTCCAGAAACGAAAGCCGCTGTTCCGCGGACGCTGACTCGTCTGTTGAAGGTGCGGACGGAGGAATCCGTGAAAATCGCGGTGCTGATCAAACAGGTGCCCGATCCGAACGCGCTCCGCTTCGATCCACGTCTCGGTGACCTCGTACCCGGTATCCAGCCGGTCGCGAACGAATACGACCTCTACGCGCTCGAAGCTGCCTTGCGCTTGCGTGAACAGGTCGGTGGCGAGGTCGTCGTCGCCAGCGTCGGCCCAGCGCGCGATGCGCTCAACCGCGGGTTGGCGATGGGGGCCGACCGGGCTGTCGCGATCGAGGGCGAGGGGGTGCCCGGCGACAGCTGGGTGACAGCGACAGTGCTCGCCGCCTGGCTCCGCCGCGAGCAGGTGGACGTGATCTGGTGCGGGCAGGAGACGAGCGATTCCGGTACCGGCAACGTTGGCCCGACGGTCGCCGCCTTGCTCGATGTGCCGCTGGTGAGCAACGTGGTCGGCTGGGAGTTCCGCGATGGTCTCTTCGAAATCGAACGCGAGATCGAAGACGGGCACCAGTTCCAGGAAGTCGCACCACCGGTCGTGCTCTGCGCGCTTTCCGCCTTGCCGCAACCACGCCTGCCGACACTGCGGGGCATCATGGATGCTCGCCGCAAGCCGCAGGAGCGACTCTCACCGGCCGATCTCGGGCTCGATTCTGAGGCGCTCGACCCGCTCGTTCGCTGGGAGGGACTGAGCCAGCCGGTTGCTAAAGCAGCCGGTATCGTCGTCCAGGACGTCCCACCGGACGAGGCAGTGGAACAGCTCCTGGCCTTTCTCGAATCCCGTGGCCTCTTGACCTGACGAGGAGTTCGTGAACCATGGCAGCGAACGGTATTCTGGTCGTCGTTGAAACCGCGAGCGGGCAACCGCGTCCAGCGGCGCTCGACCTTTTCGGTGCGGCGCAGGCAGTCCAGGAGACGCTCGGGCCGGTGACCGCGTTGGTCGTCGGGCACGGCATCGCTGCGGCGGCCGAGCAGGTCGGGCGACTCGGCGTCACCAGCCTTCTCACCGTCGATGCGCCGGACTTCGCCGAACCGGTTGCCGAACGTATGACGCGCGCAGTCCTGGCAGCGTGGGAGCGTCTCGACCCAGCGCTCGTGTTGCTGCCCGGTACCACGCTCGGGCGCGACGTCGCCGCCTTGGTCGCGGCCCGCATGGGAGTACCCCATCTGGTCGACGTGGTCGCTCTGGCGGTCACCCCGGAGGAGTTCGTCGCGACGCGGCCGGTCTACCAGAGCAAGCTCCTCACGACCGTACGAGCGCCCCGTGGGCGACCGGTCGTGGTCACGGTGCGCGCCGGTTCCTACCGGCCGCCGGAACCGGGTGCGACGGTTGCGACGGTCGAGCCGTTGCCGGTGACGATTCCTGATGGCGACCGGCGTATCCGCGTCACGCGGATGGTCGACAAGCCGCGCGGGCAGGTCGATTTGGAGAGCGCGCCGGTCGTGGTCGTCGGTGGGCGCGGCGTCGGCGGGCCGGAGGGGTTCGAGCAGCTCGCTGAGTTGGCGGAACTCCTCGGTGGTGCGCTCGGCTGCACCCGGGCGGTGAGCGATCTCGGCTGGCGGCCGCACTACGAGCAGATCGGCCAGACCGGCAAGCAGGTGCGGCCGAAGCTCTATTTCGGTGTCGGTGTCTCGGGTGCGGTGCAGCACACGGTCGGCATGCAGGGGAGCGAGACGGTCGTCGTGATCAACCGCGATCCGAACGCGCCGCTGGTCAAACAGGCCGACTTCGCGCTCATCGCCGACTGGAACGAGATCGTCCCGCGGCTCATCGCCCGGTTGCGCGAGCGGCGGGGACACGCGCGATGAGTCAGGAGCGTGTCGACGCCATCGTCGTCGGTGCCGGGCCGGCTGGCGTGGCCGCGGCCCTGACGCTCGCGCGCGCCGGTGTCGAGGTCGTCGTGCTCGAGCGAGGCGCGTACCCTGGAGCCAAGAACGTGATGGGCGGCATTCTCTATCGGCAGCCGACCGAAGAGCTGGTTCCTGGCTTCTGGCGAACGGCGCCGCTCGAGCGAGCGATCGTCGAGCAACGGTATCTCCTGCTGACCGACGAGGATGCCATCGGGTTGAGCTACCGGACGCCGGCGTTCGGTCAGCCGCCGTACAACGCGTTCAGCGTGTTGCGGGCTGAGTGGGATCGCTGGTTCGCGCAGCAGGCCGAGGAGGCCGGGGCGTTGATCGCGACCGGGGTCACCGTCGAGGACGTCCTCTGGGAAGACGGGCGGGTCGTCGGGGTTCGGGCCGGCGAGCAAGGCGACCTCTACGCGGACGTCGTCGTGTTGGCCGAGGGCGCGAACGCGCTCCTCGTGCAGAAGGCCGGGTTGGCGCGCGACTGGCGACCGGAAGAACAGGCGCTCGTGGCGAAGGAGCTTTTGCGGCTTCCTGCCGAGGAGATCGAGCGGCGTTTCGCCGTGTCCCCCGGACAGGGGGTGGCCATCGAGGCGTTCGGTGCCTCGACCGGTGGACTGCTCGGCTATGGGTTCATCTATACCAACCGGGAAACGCTCTCGATCGGGACAGGTGCGCTCCTGAGCGATCTCATCAGGCACGAGGTCAACGTGAGCGACTTGCTCGATCGCTTCAAGCGGCACCCAGCGATCGCCCCACTGCTCGAGGGAGCCGAGCTGGTCGAATACAGCGCGCACCTGATTCCGGAGGGTGGCTGGCGGGCGATGCCGACGCTGTTCGCCGACGGTGTGCTCGTCGTCGGTGATGCCGCAGGGTTCGTCAACCCGCTGAGCCGTGAGGGCTCGAACTTCGCGATGATCTCCGGGAAGCTCGCAGCGGAAACGATCCTGGAGGCACGGGAGGCGGGCGACTACTCGGCCTCTACTTTGAGCCGGTACTGGGAGAAGCTCGAAGAGAGCTTCATCCTCCCGGATCTCGAGGCGATCCAGAACGTGACGCCGTTCGTCCGCGCTCGCCCCTATCTCTTGCGCGACTATCCAGTGGCCCTGGCCCGCGCTTTCCGGAAGTATCTCACGGTCGACAGCACGCCGAAGGCCGGCAAGTATCGGGCCATCGGACGAGAGCTCCTGACCGACCTCCGGCCAGCACGGCTGCTGCGCGATCTCCTCGCTGGACTTCGGCAGGTCGTCCGCTGAGTCCTGAAAACGTGTCTGCCCGTGGTAGGCTTGGCCTGGAAATGGCAGGTCGCTCGGGGTTGGTACCGCCGTGACGCTTTATCTCGTCCTCGACGTCCTTCTTCTCGTTCTCTTGGCGTTGTTCGTTCCGATCGGATTCTGGCGTGGTGCCTCACGTGAGGTGTTCGTCACGCTGGGCATCCTGCTGGGGTTTGCGCTCGGCGAGTTCTGGGCGCAACCCTGGGGGCTCGACCTGGCCGAGCGGACCGGGTTGGGTGAAGGCGCGGCTAGCTTCCTCGCCGCGGTGCTCGTCCTCGTTGCCTGCACGTTCCTGATCGGTTACGGATCCAGTGCGGTCGTGCTCGTTCCGCAGCCTGGTCTGGCTGGGCGTCTCCTCGGTGCGCTCGTCGCGTTCGCCAACGGTTCCCTTCTCCTCGGTTTCGCCTTGCGCGCGATCCGCCGCTATCGTCTCGGTGGCGCGCCGTCGGGGCTCTTCGAACGGGCGGTCGTGGCACGGCTCCTGAGCGAGAGCATGCCATGGGTGCTTCTGGGAGGCGCAGTCCTCGCGCTCCCGCTCATCGTCGGTGCTGCTCTGCTCGGTGCGCGTGCAGTGGAAGAAGAAGAGGTCGTCAGGCCTCCGGAGGAAGCGGAGTTCGCCTACCAGCACACGCCGACACGCCCGCTGCCGCCACGGGCTCCGTTCGCCCGGCGTCCTCCGACGGTCGCCTACAAGGCCGAACCGGTCCGGCGGAACGAGGAGCCGACACGACCGTTGCGGCCAGCCGAGTCGGTTATCGACTCCGGTGGGCATCGGGATAGGGGGCTAGCGGACCAGGAGACGGCTGTCCTGGCGCGCCCGGTATCACCGGCACCGTCCCGTCCAGCTGGTGATCGTTGCCCGTACTGCCATGCGGATATCAGCGAGGCCGAGGTCTTTTGCCCGCGGTGTGGTCGCGTGTTGTAGCGCGCCTCGCCCGATCCTCGTGCGGTCTCCACAGACGGTGAAAAGCGCCGAGCCGGCTAGTACCGGCCCGGACACCGGTGGACGAAGCGAGTCTGCCCGTCTCGGCGGATCAGAATCCGCCGTCCCGTCCGATGGCCTGCAGTTCCTCGAGGATCAGCCGGAGTTCGGCTGCCCGAGCATGCATCCGAACGATCGGCTCACCGTGGGGATCTAGGAACAGGACATCGACATGGTCATTGGCCTCGACGAGTTCCGAGCCGCTGTAGTCGAGTTCGACGGTGAGCACCGGGGTCAGCCGATCGCTCGGCTCGGCTGGTTCGCCGTGCGGTGCATGGGTCAAGGCGTGGCGATAGTGCCCGAGCAGGTCGGTCAGGGCACCCCGCTCGTTCGGCTCCTCGCCGAGGTAGAGGGAGAGATCGATGCGCCCGTCGCTGATATGCAGGTAGTAGCCGTCGTCGGCGTGTTCGAGCGCGATGTCCTGCGGAAACCAGATGTCGTAGATCACGAGCGGCCGCGGCTCTTCGGCTGGTGCCGGCCCTTCCTCCTCGGTTTCCTCGACTGGCGCCAGCCACTCCGGTAGCTCACGGCCATGGACGAGCCAGAAGTGCGCGAGACCGTACCGGTACAGGAGCTCCGCGAGGCGCGCGCGTACAGGAGCAGTGAACGCACCGGGGAATTCGTCCTCCACGACGCGCTCGAGCGCCTGCAGCATACGCTCGAACTCCGGGCGATCCCGCAGCTCCCGGTCGATGTACCGGCGCGCCTCCTGGAGGGCCCGCCGGAGTTCAGCGTCGATCGTGTCGGACGACTGTTCACGGAGGAAGCGCTGGATCGCTTCGAACAGCTCGTCGTCGGGCTGGAACTGATCGCGAATCGGCTGTTCTGCCACGGCGCACTCCGCGTCCTACCACGCATGGCGTGGATCAGTATCGAATGCCATTATGCACCTCCCCCGGCAGCGTGTCTACCGGCGATCCGCGGAGCCGCTCCTCTCTGCTGGGGTGTGAGTCAGCACGGCGTGCCTGGTGCCTGCCGCGGAACGCGTATACTTGCCCCTTCGGTGATCGGAGCGGGGCGGGAGGGCTCTGGCGTGACCGACGAACAGTCCCGGGCACCGTACCTGGAGCGGTGGCTCGCCTACCTGGATGAAGGCGTGGTTCCCTTCTCGACGCCTGGTCACAAGCAGGGGCGTGGGGCGCCACCGGAGTTTACGGCTGCGTTCGGCGCGCGTGCGCTCGCCCTGGATATTCCTCACGACGGTGGTACCTACGAAACGCATCTTGCCGTCGATCCGCTCGACGAAGCGGAGCGGCTGGCAGCTGCGCTGTGGGGGGCTCGGGACGCGGTCTTCCTCGTCAATGGCAGCACGACCGGCAATCTCGCTGCGTTGCTGACACTGAGCCAGCCTGGGCGGCCGGTCATCGTGACGCGAGCGATGCATAAGTCGCTACTCGCTGGGCTCGTGTTGAGCGGTGCGCGACCGGTCTACGTGGTACCGGAGTTGCACAGCGAGAGCGGGCTCCTCCTCGACATCGCACCGGAAGCGGTACAACGAGCGCTCGACGCGCATCCTGATGTCACGGCGGTGGCGATCGTCAGCCCGACCTACACCGGCGTGACGAGCGATATCGCTCGACTGGCGATGATCTGTCATGAACGCGGTCTCCCGCTTTTCGTCGACGAAGCGTGGGGACCGCATCTTCCGTTCCATCCAGCCCTGCCCGCTGCCGCCATTCCGTCCGGTGCCGATCTGGCCGTCACCAGCCTGCACAAGCTGGCCGGAGCGCTCACCCAAACGGCGCTCCTACTCGTCGGTGGTGACCTGGTCGATGCCGCTCGTCTGCGCGCGGCGGTCGCCATGGTGCAAACCACGAGCCCGGCTGCTTTCCTCTATGCGTCGCTCGACGCGACGCGGCGGCGGCTGGCTCTGGAAGGCGAGCGGCTCCTGGCACGAACGCTCGAACTCGCCGAGCAAGCACGTCACGCACTCGCTCGTATTCCCGGACTACGGGTGATCGGCCCCGAGATCGTAGACGGTCGATCGGGCGCCGGCTTCGACTGCACGCGGCTCGTCGTCGACGTCCAAGGAATCGGCCTGACGGGCCTGGAAGCGAAGCGTCGCCTCCGGCGGGACTACGGTGTCGCTGCCGAAATGGCTGACCTCGTCAGTGTCGTCTGTCTCCTGACCCTCGGGGATACGCCGGAGACGATCGACGCGCTGGTACACGCCTTCGCTGCTCTGGCAGCAGAGCAGGGAACGAAACCGCTCTCCAACACGCGTGAACTCGGCGCGCTGCTGCGGGCGACCGGGCCGATCGTCGCGGGTGCACCCCAGGTGCTGACACCGCGCGAGGCATTCTTCGCACCGGCCGAGCGCGTGCCGCTCGCCTGCGCTGCCGGTCGCATCGCAGCTGAGCCGATCACGCCCTATCCGCCAGGTATTCCCGTCGTCGCACCTGGCGAAGCGGTCCGCCCCGAGGTGGTGGAGTTCCTGCGCGCTGGTATCGCCGCCGGCATGCGCTTCAACGGTGCCAGCGATCCGACGCTCGCGACGATCCGCGTCGTGCGCGAGTGAGCGTTCATCGCTCCGAGGAAAGGAAGGACGGCACCGGTTCCCGGACATTCGGTACCACAGCGGCTCGTTGCTTCGGCGCTCGAACCGTCCGGCCAATCTGCCGGAAGGCCGAAGAGACGCCACGGAGTTTCGAGCACCCAGACACCGGGAGCGCACGGTACGGCTCCAGCCTGCTCGAGGAGCGTGCGGAGACTCGCGGGGACACGGTGCTGCCGTCCCGGTGCACTGCACAAGACGATCGGCGTCTGGCCGATCGTCCAGGGAGTCAAGCCGGATGCGGCCAGCACTGCGCTGACCGGATCCGGTAAGCGAGGCAGGAGTTCGATGAGCAGGTCGGCCAGCGAACGAAAGTCGACCGGTTGCGCCAGGGAAAGCGCGAGGACCAGCGGGTGCCTCAGCGAGCGGAAGCGCCGAGCCTTGGCCTGCACTTTGGCTGCGATTGCCCGGTGCACTCGCGTCTCGTCCGCAGTGGCGAGCGTCAGCGCCGGCCGATCGTCTGTCTCGCTGGCCGGAGTCACTTCGAACTCGAGTGTCCAGCCTCCACGCTGCCAGACGAAACGCTGAGGCGCTGGTGGTGGGGCAGCGAGCGTAACAATCCAGGAGCGCAGTGCCTCACGCAGTTCCCGGAGCGGCGGGGTCCCGTTTCCCTGCTCGGCCTGGACCAGCCGAATCGTGATCGTCGGATGCTGGAGTTCGTGCAGGACGTCCAGGATCGGGTACAGTCGCCGTTGAGCTCGCCAGGCTTCGGTCGACGGTGCATGGACAAGGGCTTCGACATAGAACGCTTCGTTGGCCCGTATGACCAGGAAGTCCGGTCGTGCTCCGCTCTGTCCGGTTGCCGGATGCAGCATCAGCTGGTAGCCGTGCCGACGGAATACCTCGTGCAGGTACAGTTCCCAGAACGCGGCGAGCGCCAGTCGTGCATCGCGTTCCCAGAAGCGACTGCGGATGTCGCTGCGTGCCGGTTCGGGAAGACGGACGAACCAACTTTCCAGGAGCGAGCGGATACGGCTGTCTGCCGGGGTCGCACAGCGCATGAGCCGCTGGGCGATCGTCTCCCGGTGGGGTGCGACCGGTCGGGTCGAATGCGGTTCCGGCGGAGTTGCGAACAGGCGCATCGGAGCGTTCAGCTTTGTCGTGCCGGGGTCCCAGCGTGGCGTACAGCGCGGACGATCGCTTCGATGGTGGCTTCGGACGTCGCGATTGGGATCACGCAGCCAGGGGTCACGATCAGGTGGCGTCCGCCGAGCTGTGTCACGGCATCGATCGCTTCGGCTGCCGCCGCTGCTGGCTCGCGCTCGGCGATCTTGGTCTCGTCGATCCCACCGGCCACGCAGCGACCGCTCCGCTGCTCGCCCTCGCGGAGCGAGGGGCCGGCACGCCGATCGTGCCAATTGAGCACGTTCACCGGGTAGTCGAGGACGTGATCGAAGTGTGGCTGCGAACCGTGGAGGTGCAGGAGTACGATTGGTGCTCCGGAAGCCTCACGCAGGACGTCGAGATCCCCGGGGCGTCCCCAGCGCGCGTAGGTATCCGCATCCATCACGTCAGCCGTCGCACACTGTGTCGCGAAGAAGATCCCGTGTGCGCCGGCGGCCAGCGAGGCACGCACCAGTTCCCGCATCGTCGTCGTGATCGCCTCCAGCGCTTCCGCGACGAGGTCCGGGTGTTCCTGGATGTCCTGGACGACCCGGCCGGCCGAGAGCTTGAAGGCGACCGTGAGCGGACTGAAGATGGTTTGGAGCACCGGCACCGTTCCGGCGAGTTCCTCGACGACGATCCGCACGCTTTCGATGACCATGCGGAACGCTCCCCGATCGACAGGTTGTGGCCGGATCGTGGCCCAATCCTCTGCTCGCTGGACGGGGTAAAGGGTCACGGTACGCGTACCGTTCGGGTTGCCGCGGTACTCGCTCGCTCCACCCCAGGCGATGACCGGGTAGTCCCCCGGCGGCATCGCCTTGACGAGGTCGAAGGCGAAGCGACGTTGCCAGCCCAGCGTCGCAGCGGCCAGCGACTCGGCTTGCTGGTCGAGTTCGGGGAAGTGCCGCCACAGGCTCACCGGCGGTGCGTCGAGCGGTGCACCGGCCAGTGCTGCCTCGACCCGTTCCCAGTGCTCACTCGGCGTCCGCATAGAGGTCGTCTCCGTCCATTTCCTCGACGAGTGCCGGTGGTGTCGCCCCGCTGAGCGCTTGCAGCTGTCGCAAGGAACCGAGCGCGCTCGCGGCCTCGCGGGCGAGCGCATCGCGACTATTCTGCAGCATCGTGAGTCCTTTGGCGAATCGGCCGTTGAGCTCGCTCTCCATCGTCCGGAGTGCCTGTTCGAGCTGGTGCGACAGCGCGGAGATGCGCGCGCTGTTTTCCTCGCGGAGGAAGCGTATCGCGAAGTGGAGCAACGTGAGGAAGTAGGGGATCGCCATGCTGTAGGAGATGACCACGACACCACGCTCGAGTGCGCGGGCATGGAGTCGCTGCGTCCAGCGGTAGACCGCGTCCGGAACCGCGATGATGGCGAGCCCCAGTGTCAGCTCGGGATCGAGGTAGGCGGTGACGTCGTCGATCCGCCGCTCGAGGAGCGCTTCCAGCTCGCGGCGTACCTGTTCGCTGCCTGTCTCCTCGAGTTCCTCGAGCTGGTGGACACCGACCCATTTGGAATCGACCGGCACGTGTTTCCCGTTGGGTAGGCGAAAAGCGAACTCGACGATACGGTTCCGGATCCGCAGGTCGAATGCCTTGAACTCGGGCGGGAGGTGCTCGAGGATCGCTTCGAGGACATGCTCGCCAGCCGCACCGCGCGAGGCCGATCCGGTCAGGACGGCGTCGATGCGGGCGACGAAGCGGGCGAGTTCCTCCTGCTGGCGGCGCGCTTCCTCGTCGTTACGCCGTAGCTCGAGGAGCGCCTGCTGGGCGGTCGCCAGCGCCTGCTGCAGCTGGTCGATCCGGCCGCTCGTCGTATCGTGTTGCTTGGAGAGATTGTGGAGGCTGCTGCGCAGTTCACCGAGCAGTTCACCGAGTCGCTGCAGCGCATCCTGGAGTTGCACCTGTCGCTGCTCGCTGGTCTGCGTGCGACTCTGCAGCTCGGCCGTGCGGGTGGCGAGTTGCTGGAGCGCCTGGGCGAGAGTCGTCGTGTGCTGCAGGTGTTGGCGGGCTGACTCGTCGAGTTTCCCCTGGAGTTCCCGCACGCTCTCGCTCAGCCGCTGCAGTCCGCTCTGGAGCTGGATCTGGTGCTGCTCGGTCGCCTGGGTGCGGATCTGGAGCTGAGAGGTGGCGGTGGAAAGATCGGCGAGCGAGCGTGCCAGCTCGCTGACCTGTTGCGACTGGTTACGCGCGGTTTCTTGAAGCGCAGCCAGTGTACTCTGCAGCGGAGCGAGGTCGGGAACATGTCCACCCATCCGGCGGCTGGCCCAGAGAACGAGCACTGCAACGAGCCCGGCGAGAACGACCGTAGCGACCAGCACCACGACAGTCGTCGTGTCGTTCACCCTCGTTCCCTCTCGATCACTGTTCGCTCGTGCCTGGTGGTTCGATCGTGAACGCGTCCTCGAATCCCCAGTACCGTAGGACGAGTACCGAACCGTCCGGATACTCGGTGCGCAACTGGCGCGGCAACTGATCCGCCTGGCCGATCCAAAGAATCAGCTGGTTCGGCTCCTGACCGGCTGGCGTGACCGTGATCGCCCACTTCTCGCAGAGAATACCGCCGACCGTTTCGGCTGGCAGCTCCTCCAACGTCACGCTGGTGCCACCGTTCGGCCCTGTGCGTGCAGTGGCGAGCGAGCCGGGATCGTAGAGACTCGCGAGGTCGAGTGGCTGCTGGATCTGCCCGAGTTGCCAGCGGTCGCCGCTGCGGACCCAGCCAGCATCACCGACGATGATCCACTCCTGCGTGGGCTGACCGCTGGCGGGATCGTACTGGACAGCATGGAGGCGATCCGGCAAGATGACGGCCAGTTCCAACCGCTGGCGCAGCGCGCCGGAGCTATCGTAGGCAGTGATCTCGGCGCGGAAGCGCTGGACGGCCGACCAGGCATCGGCCCAGGCAGTCACCCGCGCCTGGTCGGCTGGAGAGAGGGCCGGTGTTCCCTCGGGGATAGGTGTCGGCGTCGGAGGCAGGGGAGTCGGTGTCGGTTGCTGGCGGAGCGAGCAGGCGCTGATGAACAGTACCGCGAGCACGAGCACGATGGAACGCAGCATGCACCGTATCCTTTCGGCGCAGAACGCTGTCGTACCGAGTGTCAGCCATGGTGGAAGCCACTGTCAAGTTCAACCGCTGCAGCGAGTGGGAACCGCTGCCGGTGACGAACGCCACTGGCCTGCCTGATCCCAGGCAGGCCAGTGGCAACTGTTCAGTGAATCGTGCTGAGTTCGGCGAATCTCAATAAATCTCGAGGTAGCGGTCGAGTTCCCACTGCGTCACGTACTGGCGGAAGGCGTCCCAGTCGCGCTTCTGCGCCTCGAGCAGCCGCTCGAACACGTGCTCGCCGAGCGCCTCGCGGATCACCTCGTCCTTCGCGAGTTCGGCCATCGCCTCGCCGAGCGTCGCAGGAAGCGTCTGGATATTGCGCCGCTTGAGGTCCTCGTCGGTGAAGTGGTAGACGTTCTCCTCCACTGGTTCGGGCAGCGGCAGCTTGCGCTCGATACCATCCAGGCCGGCGGCCAGCATCACCGCGTAAGCGAGATAGGGGTTGGCCGACGGGTCGGGGCAACGCAGCTCGATCCGTGTCGCCTGGAGTCGACCGTGGCGCACGGCCGGGACGCGGATCAGTGCCGAGCGGTTCTGGCGTGCCCAACTGATGTAGACCGGCGCTTCGTAGCCGGGCACGAGTCGCTTGTAGCTGTTGACGAGCGGTGCCAGCACGGCGCACATCCCGCGGGCGTGGTAGAGCTGCCCGGCGATGAAATGCTTGGCGATATCGGAGAGGCCGTAGGAATCGTCAGTATCGACGAACAAGTTTGCACCTGTCTCCAGGGAGGACAGGCTCTGGTGCGTGTGCATGCCGCTCCCGTTGATGCCGGCGATCGGCTTGGGCATGAAGGTCGCGTAGAGGTCATGCCGCTGCGCGATCGCCTTCAGCGTGTACTTGAACGTAATGGCGTTGTCAGCCGTCGTCAATGCATCGGAGTATTCGAAGTCGATCTCATGCTGGCCGACGGCGACCTCGTGGTGCCCAGCTTCGACCTTGATGCCGAAGGCCTCGAGCGCGCGGATCATGTCCTTGCGGATCTCGGCGGCGAGGTCGGTCGTCAGGTCGAAGTAGCTCCCCTGGTCGTGGGGCAGCGGCACGATCTTGCCGTTTTCCTTGCGGAAGAGGAAGAACTCGAGTTCGGGCCCGGTGTTGTAGACGAAACCGAGCTTGGCAGCGCGCTCGAGTTGCCGCAGGAGCACGACACGTGGATCGCCCGGGAACAGATCGCCGTTCGGGGTGTAAACCCAGCAGATCACACGGGCCGTCTGTGGGTCCCAGGGGATCGGTGCGAACGTCGAGAGATCCGGCATGAGGTACATGTCGCTCTCGGCGATACGGGCGAATCCCTCGATCGAGGACCCGTCGAACCACTGGCCTTGCTCGATTACGTGCGGAAAGACGTCGATGGGGATCTGGACGTTCTTGACGATCCCCATGATGTCGGTGAACTGCAGGCTGACGAACTCGATCTTCAGTTCCTCAGCCCGCTTGAGGACTTCGTCAGCAGTCGGAACCGGTGCACGCCGACCGACGACACGCGTATCGACAACCAAGGCAAACCCTCCTTCACGGAATCGACGATCGTTGCCGATCCACTTGCGGCGCCTCTGCCACCCGATCGGCCTGGGGGCAGCGCCGTGGCCATCCTGGCCGACCATCAGTGTACTCCCTCACTTCACGGTCCCATATCGCTCCGTCCTTCCCCACCCACTGCGCGCGGTACCAGCTCAGACATCGAAGTAGAGATAGAACTCGTACGGATGTGGTCGGATGTCGACCTCGCGTAGCTCCTTCTCACGCTTGTAGGTGATCCAGGTCTCGAGCACGTCGCGGGTGAAGACACCACCTTCGAGCAACCAGTCGTGATCGCGCTCAAGCGCTTCGAGTGCAGCGCCGAGCGAGCCGGGAACGTTCCTGACCGAGTTCGCCTTCTCGTCGGCGAGGTGATAGATGTTCACGTCCAGCGGACCGAACTGGCTGGCGTCGAGCTGGCGCTGAATCCCGTCCAACCCGGCCATCAGCATGGCAGCGAAGGCGAGGTAGGGGTTGCAGCTCGGGTCAGGTGGCCGGAACTCGATCCGCTTGGCGGGTGCATTCTCCGGTCCGGTCGTGTACATCGGGATGCGAATACAGGCACTGCGATTGCGCTTGGAGAAGGCGACCATCACTGGCGCCTCGTAGTGCGGGACCAGCCGTTTGTAGGAGTTCGTCGTCGGGCTCGTGAGGGCGAGCAGCGCATCCACGTGCGTTAAGAGGCCGGCGACATAGTGGAGCGCGAGATCGGAAAGTTCGGCATAGTGGCAATCGGCGTAGAAGAGATTGGTGCCATCGCGCCAGAGACTCTGGTGGGTGTGCATACCGTTCCCGTTATCGCCGAAGAGCGGCTTGGGCATGAACGTGGCAGTGACTCCGTGCTTGCGTGCCACGTTCTTGACGACATACTTGTAGATCATGACCTTGTCGGCCATCGCCGTCAGGGTGTCGCGGCGCATGTCGATCTCCCCCTGGCCGGCGGTCGCGACCTCGTGGTGGTGCATCTCGACCGGCACGCCGATCTGCTCGAGAATCAGCGTGGCCTCGCTGCGGATGTCCTGGAAGGTATCGTGTGGCGGGGCAGGGAAGTACCCTTCTTTAGGCCGGATCGTGTATCCGAGGTTCGGACGTCCGTCGTTGCGGCCACTGTTCCAGTAGCCCTCGCGCGAGTCGATGGTGTAGCCCATGCGATAGGGCAAGACGTCGTAGCTCACGTGATCGAACAGGAAGAACTCGATCTCCGGGCCCCAATAGCTGGTGTCGGCGATCCCAGTTGCCCGCAGGAACTCTTCGGCCTTCTGGGCGATGTAGCGCGGGTCGCGCGAGTAGGGCCGGCGCGTCTCCGGGTCGAAGACGTTGCAGATGAGAACGAGTGTGGGGATCGTCGCGAAGGGATCGACGAACGCTGTCGTCGGATCCGGCATGAGGAGCATGTCGCTCTCCTCGATCGCCTGGAAGCCCCGGATACTCGACCCGTCGAAGCCGATCCCGCGTTCGAAGTCGGCGAGGCTCAACTGGCTCGCTGGCAGCGAGGCATGTTGCCACGTACCGGGGATATCGGTGAAGCGGAGGTCGACGATCCGAGCGTCGTGCTTGCGGATCAGATCGAGCACCTGCTCCGGCGTCGTGCAGGAACCGTACATGGCAACCCTCCCGCGCGTCCGAAAACCGACAAGAGCTGACCCCATCACTGCATCAGCTCTGGACCCAGGATAGGTCGCCAGGTACAGCGAAACCTCGGCACACTGCTCAGGGTGAAGGACTCAATTTGTGCGCTGTGCACAAACGGTTGGAGTGTTGGTCGTGCGGACAAAGACACGGCCCTGACTGGCAGCCTCGCAGCCGACGCACCCTCGCTACTCTCATTGGCCCGCGGTGCCGGTTCATCACCGGGCCCCGCGACCGCCAAGAGCGGCTCGGTGAGAGCCAGGGCCGGTCGGCTTTCGCCGACCGTTGCGCCGGCCGCGCACTCACCCGTCAGGGCCGTGCATATACAGTCTACTCCGCTTCGTTAGCTGTGTCAAGGGGATCAGCGCTCGCGCGCCCGCTCGAGCCCCTCGCACTGGCGTCAGGCGCTTCCTGCGAGTCGTCTGACCAGCTGCGTGCTGGTTGCACTGGCGTGAGGGCAGAGGTGATGGTCGCTGTCCATGTGACGGATTCGGCGCGTCGCGCGCTCTCGAGAGAAGCGAGTGGGCCTGCTCTTGCCCGTTCCTCGCCGTTGCCGGATACTCGGAGAGAAAACGGACGCTGTGGTCGGGCTGCCGCCAGCGGTGTACCCTCAGTGTCGAGCGGGCGAGCCTGAAGCCCGAACGGGAGGTGGGGCGGATGTACCTGACCGATGCACTGCAACGCATCCGCCAGCGGTTGGTCGCCAACCAGGCCCGACCGGAGACGCTCGCGCTCGTCGACAGCGTGCTCCGGACGGCCGAGCAGGCCGGTGGTGACCAAGCTCAGGTGCGGTCGCTGCTGGAGCTGGTGCGGCGCCTCATGCGTACGCCCCAGGCCAACAGCAACATCGCGATCTACGACGACCTGGCAGTCCTCGAAGAGCAGCTCGTCCAGCAGGCAGCCCAAGCTGCAGCGGCCCGAGCCCAGCAAGAAGAGCGCCCGCTCCCGAAGCCGAAGAAGTACTACCGTCAGCTCAAGGAGCGGGAGCGCGAAGAAAAGAGCGACTGAGCTGGACAGGCCGACGGGCGAAAGGAGTCACCTGTGGGTGGTCGGGTCTATCGGGTCGTCCAGTACGGGCTCGGACCGATCGGCCAGGAGCTGGCGCGCCTCACGATCGAGCGGCCGTCCTACGAGTTGGTCGGCGCGATCGATATCGATCCAGCCAAGGTCGGCCGGGATGTTGCTGACCTCCTCGGCCTCGATCGCCCGACCGGCGTCGTGGTGCGTGACGATGCCGAGGCGGTGCTGACCGAGACGCGCCCGGACTGCGTGCTGCATACCACCGGCTCCTACCTCGACCGCGTTTTCCCGCAGCTGGAGCTGGCTATTCGCGCTGGTTGCAACGTGGTCTCGACCTGCGAGGAGCTTGCCTATCCGGCGGCCGGGCACCCGGAGCTGGCTGTCCGGCTCGATGCGCTAGCCCGCGAACACGGTGTGACGGTACTCGGGACCGGCGTTAACCCCGGCTACGTCATGGATACGCTCCCGGTTTTCTTCAGCGGTGTAGCCCAAGCGGTCACCGCAGTCCGCGTCGAGCGCGTCCAGAATGCCTCGACGCGCCGGAAGCCGCTCCAGGAAAAGATCGGGTCCGGTAAGACGGTCGAGGAGTTCCAGCAACTGGTCGCTGCTGGTACCGTCCGGCACGTCGGCCTACGTGAATCGGCCTACCTCATCGCGCATGGGCTGGGTTGGACGATCGAGCGCTACGAGGAGCGGATCGAGCCGGTCATCGCTGAACGCCGCATCGTGACGCAGTACTTCACCGTCGAGCCCGGGCGCGTCTGCGGTGTCGACCAACTCGGCCTGGCGCTCGTCGACGGCGTGGAGCGGATCACGTTGCACCTCCGGATGTATCTCGACGCTGATCCGGCCTATGACCGTGTGCTCCTGGAAGGGCCCACACCCCTCGAACTGGTGATTCCCGGGGGACTGCAGGGCGACCGGGCGACGACCGCCATCGCGCTCAACGCGGTGCCCCGTGTCGTCGCGCACGCACCTGGTTTGGTGACGATGGTCGATGTGCCGATCGTTGCAGCGCACTCGTGATACCGCCGCTCAGCGGGAGCGAGGAGGTTTTTCCCATGGTTTTGGCCAATCAAATCGATCGCGTTGCCTTGTTTTTCGACATGTCCAACCTCTATTTCGTCGCTCGCGACCTGGGGGTCCGCATCGACTATGCGCGTCTGCTCGATTTCCTGGTCGCTGGTCGCCGGCTCGTCTGTGCCTACGCCTACGTCACACTGGCGGGAGAGGAATCGAGCGCGGTGCCGTTCCTGACCTGGCTGCGCCGCAACGGGTTCCGCGTGGTGACGCGTACGCTGCGGCGCGGGAGCGACGGCGCCCTGCGCGGCGACCTCGACCTGGAGCTGGCGGTCGACGTACTGCTCCAAGCACCGCACGTCGACGTGATCGTCCTGGTCACCGGTGACGGTGATTACTGCTATCTCGTCGAGGCCGTGCAGCGGCTCGGCCGGCGTGTCGAGGTCGCCTCTGCGCCGCGCAACACGGCAGTGGAACTGATGGAACTCGCCGACTACTACATCGATCTGGAAGCCAACCTTCGGCACTTCAGCCAGCCGCGGACGTCGCCGGCTGGTCGGGGCGAGTCGGCCGGTCGCGCGGGCGAGCCGTGGCGTGCTCGCCATGAGGCGGAGCCAGAGGATGAGCAGGCTTACGACCTCGAGCGCGAGACGAGCTGGAGCGAACGGGAGTTCGGCGATGACGATCTCGGTCGTTGAAGTGGCTGCCCGACGCGATGCGCTCCTCGCCGAGCTGCGAACCGTCGTCGAACTCGAATCGCCGAGCACCGACAAGGCAGCTGTCGACCGTCTGGTGGCGTACCTGCGTGCACGTGCTCGCGAGCTGGGTGCAGCGATCGAGGAATACCCGCAAGTCGACTATGGTGACCTCACCGTCGCGAGCTGGCCAGCTCATGGCGGGGCGCCAACCGAGCCGCTCCTCGTTCTCACGCACATCGATACCGTCTGGCCGGTCGGGACACTGGCGCGTCGTCCCTTCCGGATAGAGGGAGACACCGCCTATGGTCCCGGCATCTACGACATGAAGGCGAGTGTCGTCATGTTCCTGGAAGCAGTGCGGCTGCTGCGCGAGCGGCACCTCCTCCACCGGCCGATCCGCTGGCTGATCAATACCGAAGAAGAAGTGGGGAGTCCGGTCTCGCGTCCGCTGATCGAACGCGAGGCGCAGAGCAGTGCCCTGGTCCTCTGCCTCGAACCGCCAGCACCCGGCGGTGCGCTGAAGACGGCCCGCAAAGGGGTGGGGATGTTCACGGTACGGATCAGCGGCCGGGCGGCTCATGCTGGGGCCGAGCCGGAGCGCGGCGTCAGTGCCATCCAGGAGCTGGCCAACCAGATCGCTTACCTGCACAGCCTGAACGACCCGGCTACCGGGACGACCGTCAATGTCGGTGTGGTCGGCGGGGGGACACGCTCCAACGTGGTCGCGGCCGAAGCCTGGGCGAAAGTGGACGTGCGGGTGGCAACGCGAGAGGAGGCTGAGCGGGTCACCGCGGCAGTGCTGGGGGCACGCCCCTGGCTCCCCGGTGCGACCGTCACGGTCGAGGGTGGTCTGAACCGCCCGCCGATGGAGCGGACACCGGCGATCGCAGCCGCCTTCGAGCGGGCACGGGAGATCGGCCGGGAGCTGGGGCTGGAGTTACGCGAAGCGGCGACCGGCGGGGCAAGCGACGGGAACTTCACTGCAGCGCTCGGCGTGCCGACGCTGGACGGTCTGGGCTGCCCGGGTGACGGCGCGCATGCCGAGCACGAGCAGATCAGTCTCAGCGGGCTGATCGAACGGACAGCGCTCCTCGCCTTGCTGCTCCACCGGCTGTGAACGACGGCATGGGATGGTACGGGAAGGAGTTGTGGGATGCGCCTCGATGTCGATCCGCTGCAGATCCTGCCGCGCGTGCTGACGCGCTATTCCTCGGTCGTGGTCGATCGGGCCGAGGGGCTCTACGTCTGGGACGTGAACGGCGAGCGCTGGATGGACTTCACCTCGGGGATCGCGGTCGTCAACACCGGCCACTGCCACCCGCGCGTCGTGGCGGCGATTCGTGAGCAGGCCGGGAAGATCATCCATGCGCAAGCCAACATCCTCATCCACGAGCCGATGCTCCGGCTCTCCCAGCTCATCACGGCGACGATGCCACCGAAGCTGAATCAGGTCTTCTTCACCAACTCGGGTGCCGAGGCAGTGGAAGGAGCGGTGAAGCTCGCCAAGGCGGCTACCGGTCGGCCGGCGATCATCGCTTTCCGCGGCGCTTTCCATGGGCGGACGCACCTCGCGATGGCGTTGACCAGCTCGCGGGTCAAGGTGCGCGGGCACTACGAGCCGCTGGTGCCCTCGATCTACTACGCCCCCTATCCCTACCCGTTCCGCAACCCCTACAACGTGCCGCCGGAAGACGTCGACCTCGTCTGCATCGCGGAGCTGGAGCGGTTATTCCAGACGATGGTGATGCCGGACGACGTCGCGGCGATCATCGTCGAACCGATGCTCGGCGAGGGTGGGTATATCCTGCCCCCCAAGCGGTTCCTGCAGAACCTGCGGGCCATCTGCGATCGCTACGGCATCCTGCTCATCGTCGACGAGATCCAGACCGGCGTGGGACGCACCGGCACGATGTGGGCCTTCGAGCAGTTCGGTATCGTGCCGGACATCGTCACGGTGGCCAAGGGGATCGCTTCCGGCTTGCCGCTGGCCGCGGTGGTGGCGAACAAGGAGCTGATGGATCGTTGGGAGCCGGGCGCGCACGGCGGTACCTACGGTGGCAATGCGGTCGCCTGCGCGGCTGGCGTGGCGACCTTCGAGGTCATGCGCGACGAGAAGCTGCCGGAGAACGCAGCGCGCATCGGGGGCTACCTCATGGCGCAGCTGCGCGAACTCCAGCAGGAGTTTCCCGTCATCGGCGAGGTGCGTGGACTCGGCCTGATGATCGGCGTGGAACTGGTCAAGCCCGACCGTGCACCGAACCCGGAGGCGGTCAAGCGGGTGATCCAGCGGGCACAGGAACTGCGGACGCTGCTCATCACGGCTGGCGAGTACGACCAGGTGATCCGCGTCATCCCGCCGCTCGTCATCACGCAGGAGCAGGCCGACGCCTTCCTCGACGTCTTCGCCGAGGCACTCAAGGCGGCCCAGTGACGCTCGGTGCTGGCAGCGCGCTCGCCGCGCTGTCCCTTGGTACGTCCCTGACGATAGGGGCGACCTGGCGTGCCGGCCGGAAGGCGACCGGAACCGGAGGTACGCTCGCTGGCTGCCAGTCCGGTGTGGGCGACCACCGCGAGCGTCGCCGGCGTGCGTTGCCGGCCTAGCGCGGCTGCGCTGACGAGAAGCGACCGTCCTCTGCCGGTGCGACCAGCCGTTTCGGTGGTCGTGCCGAGCCGGTTCGCTGAGAGCAGAAGACGGCATGTGTGCAGGAGAAGGGGAGCTGGTTTCTCGCCATCAGGTTGGCTGCGGTCACAGCCGAGCGGGGCGAACGCAGCAAGCTGGCTCAGGAGACCGAACTTGTGCACGGATGGGTAGGAGCTCGATGGCGCGCTCGCGGAGTGCGGCACACGGTACTACCGCGGGGGGGGGGGCACGGTTCGGTGTGGACGCACCGGAGCGAAGCAGATGGTGTGATCGCGGCTCCAGCCCCGTCCTGGACATGCCGCCGTCAGGACGGGGCTCACGGGGCCTCAGTCACTCGGCTGCGATCGGCAGCAGGCCTTGCGGGTGTTCAGGCGCGTAGTCGGGGCAAGCCAGGCGAGCTTCTTGCTCGCTCAAGAATCGTTCGATGAGCGTACAGCGGTGCGGTTCGTCCGTACCAGGCGCGACGTTCTCGCGGAAGTAGACGCATCCGCGGCAGGCCTCAGCCACCTGCAGCAGTCCGTTCGACCGGAGGCTCCAGACAACCGCACCGAGGCCGCGCTCGAGCGCGGCCAGTTCCTGCTCGTCCAGGCGAGTGAGCGCTTCTTCGAGCGTGTGCCCGAAGGCATCGAGCCGTTCGACCACCTGTTCACCGGCCGGGGTCAGTCGGAGCAGCGTGACACGTCGGTCGATCGGACTCACCTGGCGGGTGACGAGCCCGGCTCGCTCCAGGGCATCGATGATGCCGATCGTGGTGACATGGGTCACACCGAGGGCTTGGGCCAGTCGCCCGACCGAGGCGAGGAACGGTTTGGTGTAGCGGATCCAGAGCAAGGCCTGGGCCTGCATCGGCGTCAGGCCGAGCCCTTTGACCTCATCGGACGAGATCGCCTTGACGGCATGACTCAAACGAAGCAGCGCCATCGCGATACGGGCTGCCCGTGAGCGTTGCCGGAGTTCGGGATCGAAAACGGTCATTGTGCGGAACTCGTCCCTCCCGCTGCATCGTGACCGACGTCACTCGTCAGCACGGGACGAGTATAGCACCGGTTACGTTGCGAGCCGACGTGCTTCAGAAGACGCCCTCCTTCACGTACGGATACGTCCAGAGAATCGCCTGCAGGAGCACCGCTTTCAGCCAGGCCTGATGCATCCGCTCGACCATCGCGGTATCCCGCTCGCCTCGCTCGAGTAAGGGCCGAACGGTCGCGTAGATCGGGTAGACGAGCGCGATCATGTATCGGTAGTGAACGAACGGCGGTGCTCCCTCGACGTGGTCGGTCTGGTTCTTCTTGTCGAAGTGGCGGCGCCCGATTTCGTAGGCGTAGTCCAGCCAGCGCTGGTCGAACTCGGCCCGACAGGTATCCAGTACCCATTGGCCGAAACGCTTGCGCACCCGGGCGAGGTACTCCTGGTTCGGTCCCTCCGCGGTCGCGAAGTAACGAAGCAAGAAGTCATGGCTCCCGACGAAGCTGTACCAGATGTCGAGGAGTTCCTCGACATGCGGCGCCAGGATCTCGCCAGCCCGACGCAACGCAGCAACGTCCTCGTCGGTAAAGAGCAGTGCCTGCTTGAGCGTCACCAGATCAGCTTCCGTGTACGGTGCACGGGGGAGCGAGGGGTCGCCGAAGCGGTAGCCGGGGATCGCGGCGGTCGTCATCGTGTCCTCCTTTCGCCCAGAGAAACATGTCGGATACCTACACAATAGCGACGCCACCGCGGCTTGTCAAGCCCGCTTCGTGATCCGGCCGGACGATGGTCGCTGGTCGCGGAGATATCGAGCGTATCGGGAACGTACCCGCTCGCGATGCGGTCTCCATGGTGCCGGAAGAACGCTCCTGCGATCCCTCACGATCGGGCAGTGCACGCCCTGCGTGTCTCATTGCAGCGTCACAGGAGACGCGTTGCGTCCCCTCCTATCGTCGCTGGTTTGCATGCCGGAGGAGTCCCCGGTGCAGCGGCTACTGGTCGCCGTCGAAGCGCAGGGTGGGGTGGGGATGCAGCGGCACGGGAGGCAGAGAGCGAGCTCGTACCGGACGATTTCCACGCTTTACGGTTATGCTATGCTTGCATCAAGAGGAGGTACGGCCATGCAACGCGCGACGATCGCACCCGACCGGCCCTCGACTCGCGAGCAACTCCTCACGCTGCTCAAGAAGAGCGAGGGGCTGACTGCCGACCAACTGGCCCGTATACTCGGTATCACCTCGATGGCGGTGCGCAAGCACCTCGCGGTGCTCGAGCGAGACGGTCTGGTGACGACGTCGCTGCTTCGCCGCAAAATCGGTCGACCAGCTCGCCTGTACCGGCTGAGCGAGCGGGCCGATGCGCTCTTTCCCCAGCACTACGACGCCGTGCTGACCGAGCTGCTCTCGGATCTAGCCAATCTCGATGGTCCAGCCAAGGTGGAACTGCTTCTCCGGCGTCGAGTCGAGCGCACCGGCCAGACACTCGCTCGCGAACTGGCGGCTCTCCCGACGCTCCGTGAACGTGTCCGTCGCCTCGCCGAGACGCTCGATGCGCTCGGGTACTACACGACGTGGGAAGAACTCGACGGTGAGACGTACCGGCTCTGCCAGTATCACTGCCCTATCCGTCAGGTCGCCGTGCACTTCCCGGTCACCTGCGACGCCGAGGTCGAGCTGTACCGGCGACTCCTGCGTGCGGACGTCGAACGGCAGTGCCGGCTCGCCGCTGGCGCTCCGTGCTGCTGCTACGTGATCCGCCCTCTCGCGGATGCTCCGGCCGACGCTCACGCGACGAGTTGAAGCAGCAGGCCGAGCAACCACAGGCTCAAAACGAGCACGACGCAGACCAGGACGCCGAACAGCATGCCGAGGAGTGCTGCTCTGCGGATCTGGTACCTCCCACTCCGGTCGCGCTCAGTCCCCGCCATCACGACGACCGTCCCAGCCCAGTCGCGCGCTGTTGGCGAGGATGAAAAGATCCGGTACGACTTGCGCTGTGGCTGCCAACGTCGGTGGCAGGAGACCGAGCGCTGCCAGACTCAGGCCGACCAGATTGTAGAGGCCAGTGCTGACCAGGTTCGTCAGCGCGGTCCGGACTGCGCGACGTGCCCAGCGGAAACTCAGAGGCACCAATGACCAGTCTTCGCGGAGCAGCACGACATCGGCCGTTTCGGCTGCCAGGGCTGTTCCGGCACGCCCCATCGCGATACCGACATCCGCCTCTGCCAGTGCAGGGGCGTCGTTGATCCCGTCGCCGATCATCGCCACGACATGACCAGCTGCTCGGTACGAGCGGACGATCGCGAGTTTCTCCTCCGGCAGGAGACGCGCCCGCCAGCCGACGCCGAGTTGCGCAGCGAGACTCGCGGCAGCTCGCTCGTGGTCGCCGGTTAAAAGCTGGATCTCGCGCACGCCGAGCTGGCGGAGTTCGCGAATCGCCTCGGCGACACCGGAGCGGAGCGTGTCAGCGAACCCGATGACTCCGATCCGCTCGCTCTCTCGCTCGACGACAGCGACGGTCTTGCCCTGTTCGAGCAATGCGACGAGCGGTGCCCAGTCGGCGTCCGCAGCCGACGGGGCCCGTACCCGCACGGTCACGCCAGCGACCTGGGCCATAACACCGATCCCGACTTCGGCTGCGAACGATGTCGGTGCCTCGGGAACGAGCCCGTGCTGGTAAGCTGCCACCCGGATCGCCTCAGCCAGTGGGTGCTCCGCGTACCGTTCAGCGCTGGCGGCGAGCCACAACAGCTCCTCGACACTCGCACGCCCTTCTACCGGCACGATGTCGGTCACGACCGGCTGGCCCAGCGTGAGCGTACCGGTCTTGTCGAGGAGCACGACGTCGACGCGCGCCAGGCTCTCGACCACAGCGCCACCTTTGATCAGGACGCCACGTCGTGCTGCACGGCCGATCGTCGCGACGAGTGCCATCGGTGTTGCCAGCGCGAAGGCGCAGGAGCAGGCGACAACCAGTACGGCAGCCATCACCAGGGGATCGCGCCGTATCGCGAGGGTCGCCAGCGCGACGGTCACCACGACCGGAAGGTACCAGCCGGAGAAGCGATCGGCCAGGCGTTCCATGCGCCCGCGCTGCGCATGGACAGTCTCCACGAGACGCACGACACGCGCGAAGACCGACTCGCTGGCCGGTGCTGTCGCGCGCACGCGCAGGTACCCGCTCCGGACGACCGTCGCGGCGTACACCGTGTCTTCCGGCCCGACAGTGCGCGGCACCGGCTCACCGGTCAGCGGTGCTTCCTCGACCGACGCCATGCCAGCGAGCACCAGGCCGTCGACCGGTATCGCTTCGCCGGCTCGCACGACGACGACTTCCCCAGGGCGGACAGCCGATGCCGGCACGTCCTGTTCCTGCCCGTCCCGCTCGACTCGTGCCCGTTGCGGTGCGAGCAGCGCGAGGTCGCGCAACGCTCCCCGCGCCTGGCTCGCGGTGACCTCCTCGAGCGCCGCTCCGAGACGCATGAAGAGCACGACGACCGCAGCCGCTGCCCACTCACCGACTACGACCGCCGCGATCGCGCCGAGCGTCATGAGCGTATGGGCCGTGATACGTCGCTGCCATGTGGCTTGCGCCACCGAGCGGAAGACGGGATACCCGCCGAGCAGGATCGCGGCTGCCCAAAGCGGCCAGGGGATCCACCGGTTCGCGCGTTCCAGCGTGCCGGTCAACTCAGCGATGACGACACCGACAACGACGCTCGCTGCCACAGCAGCGAGGAACGCGACGCGCCGCCAGGGTGTCTGGCCTTCCGAACGGTCTTCATCGGTCGGGTGGCCGGTCTCCGCCAGCGCTCGTGCGATCGTCGCCCGGTCGGTGCGCGCCGGATCGATCACCACGATCACCTTCCCGGTCGCTGGGGATGCTTCGACCGCCAGGACACCGGGGAGCTGGCTGAGTGTCTGTTCGATCGCCCGGGCACAGTCCGCGCAGTCCAGGCCCTGTGCCCCGAGCACGAGCATCGTGCGGTCATCCAGCGACTCAGGGGACGTTGGGTGCACGACCATCGGCGGGCGCCTCCTGTTCCTGCGTCTGTTCCACTGGTGGGAGAGCTACGTTCGGGCAAGTCAGGACACCACGAGCTGATTCCACGAGAAGCTGTTCAGCGAGCGCGAGGAGCTGGGCGGAGCGCTCGTCTGCCAGGCGGTAGACCACCTGTTGCCCACGCCGTTCGCGCGCCACCAGGCCGCAGTCGCGCAAGCAGCGCAGGTGATTGGACACGTTCGTCAGGCCCTGGTTGGTCAGCCGCGCGATCTCACCCACGGTGCGTGGCCCGCTGCGCAGCACCTCCAGGATCGCCAGTCGACTGGGATCGGCGAACCCGCGAAACAGTTTCGCTTTGTGTTCCAGGGCGTTGCGGTCGAACACAGTCGCTCCAGTTCTTCAGCAATCACTGAATCGAGTATACGCTGACCGCCTCCTTCCGGTGGAGCGGCGGCGGATGCGCCGTCGATGCTGATCCGCTGGCGCGATACCGGCTGGGCGGCGAACTCGATTCGGGAGATTGCCTCCCGGATGGCTCGGCCGAACGACTGTCGTGTACCGGCAGTGTTGGTTACCCCGATCGGCTATCGCCGTTCGGTTGCGTGATCCACCACGGCCGGGTTCGTGCCCCCAAGGGCAGGGGCGGCTCGGCATGCTCGATGCGGATGCGTGCATCGACGACCACGACACCGTCCGGACGCGCGATGACCGGGTTGAGGTCGAGTTCCGCCACATCCGGGAGTTCCTCCGCCAGGACGCTGACGCGCAGCAGGAGTTCTTCGACTGCAGGCACATCGACCGGTGGCGCGCCCCGGTAACCGGTAAGCAACGGAAAGCCTTTGAGCTCGCGCAGCATTTCTCGTGCGTCCTCGACGGCGAGCGGCGTCAAGCGCACGGCAATGTCCCGCAGCAGTTCGACCAGCACGCCGCCAAGGCCGCAGACGACCACCGGGCCGAAGTGGCGATCGTGCGTCACGCCGATCAGGAGTTCCACACCGCCGACGATTTGCCGCTGCACCAGGAAGCGCACGTCGGCGAAGCCGTCTCGTGTCAGCCGCTCCTGCATGGCGCGTGCTGCCTCTTCGACCGCAACCGGTGACTCCAACCCGAGCCGCACTGCTCCCCGTTCGGTCTTGTGCGTGAGTCCTGGCGCGACTGCCTTGAGGACGACCAGTCCACCGATACGCTGGGCAGCCTCGGCTGCTTCCTCGGGTGTGGCGACGAGCGCTTGTTCGACCATGCGGATGCCGAAGCAGGCCAGCACACGCTCCGTCTCTTCCGGATCGAGCCAGCCACCGCCCCGCCCCAACGCGTTGGCGACGATCGCAGCTGCCTCGTCGCGGCGGATATCGGGATACGCTGGTGTCGGCGTGATCGGCCGCTCGCGCCAGGCTGCATACTGTGCCGCGCGGGCCAGAGCGATCGCGGCTGCTTCCGGGAACGCGTACGAGGGGACGCGGACATCGGGAGCACGCAGTGCTTCCGGAATCCCGTGTGACGAGAGGAAGACGGCAGCGACCGGCTTGCCGAGCGCGTTCACGTCGCGCGCTGCATCGACGATCGCGCGCGCAACTTCCTCACTCGGCACGCGCATCGGCGGGAGATAGATCACGATCACCGCATCGACGACCGGGTCGTGCGCCACCAGCGGAATCGCCTGCCGGTACGCTTCCGCGCTGGCTGGGGCAGTCAGGTCGACTGGATTGACGACGCTCGCGTGCGGCGGGAGCAACGTCCTGAGATGCGCCTGGGTCTCCGGCTGGAGTTCCGGCACCTCCAGTCCGTGCGCGACGCAGCTGTCGACGGCCAGGATGCCGGGACCGCCTGCGTTGGTCACGATCGCCACGCGCTTCCCCTTGGGGAGCGGCTGATTGGCGAGCAGCGTTGCGACGTCGAACAGCCCCTCCAGCGTTTCGGTGCGGATCACGCCGGTCTGGCGGAAGAGTGCGTCCACCGTGATGTCGGACGCAGCCAGGAGCGCTCCGGTATGGGAAGATGCTGCGCGTGCACCGGCACTCGTCCGACCGCTCTTGACAGCGACGATCGGTTTCGTCCGGCCGACTCGCCGGGCGATCCGGGCGAACTTGCGCGGATTTCCGAACGATTCGAGGTAGAGCAAGATCACGTCGGTTCGGGGGTCGGTTTCCCAGTAGTTGAGGAGATCGTTTCCCGAGATGTCTGCCTTGTTGCCCATCGAGACGAAACTGGAGAGCCCCAGGCCGAGCGAACGAGCATAGTCGATGATCGCCAGACCGAGTGCACCGCTCTGGGACGCGAAGGCGACTCGCCCCTCCGGCGGTGGCAGCGGGCCGAATGTGGCGTTGAGACGGACAGCGGGATCCGTGTTGATCACACCGATGCAATTCGGACCGATGAGGCGCATCCCGTACGCTCGACAGATCCGGAGGAGTTCGTCCTGCCGTGCTCGTCCCTCCGGACCGATCTCGGCGAATCCGCTCGAGATGACGACGAGAGCGCGAACCCCTTTCCGCCCGCATTCCTCGGCGACTTTCGGTACTTCCGGCGCTGGCACGGCGATCACGGCGAGGTCGACCGGCTCCGGGATCGCTTCGACTGATGGGTAAGCGAGGACCGATTGCACGACTCGTGCATTGCGGTTGACGGGAAACACTGGCCCGTTGAACCCGTATTCCAGCAAGTTATGGAAGAGTTCGCCACCGACCGTTCCACGCTGCCGGGAAGCCCCGATCACCGCGACCGTCTTCGGGCAGAGAACCGCCTCGACCGCGTGTGCGGCTGCGATTTGCTCGCGCCGCTCGAAGCGCTCGATCGCTTCCGGCGTGAGCGATGTCGGGAAGGTGACGACGATTTCGCTGATACCGGTTCGGATTTCGACTGGAACACCGAGGTCGCGGAACACCTGGATCATGCGGTAGTTCTCCGGCAGCACCCAGGCGACGAAGACGCGGATGCCGTTCGCATCGGCGATCTCGGCCAGCTGCCCGACGAGGATGGTTCCCAACCCGCGTCCCTGATAGTCATCGGCGACCGCGAGCGCGACTTCAGCGCGATCACCGTCGAGCTTGCGGTACGTCGCAACACCGACGATCCGGTGCGTCGGGCCAGCCTCGGCGATCAGGGTGAAGTCGTCCCGATAATCGACCGAAGCGTCCTCCTGGGCTGCCTTGGCGAGGTCGACCGCCTCGCCGAAGAAGCGGAGCTTGCGTGCTTCTGCCGAGAGCCCTTCGTAGAACGTGCGGATCGCTGGCTCGTCCTCGGGCCGAACGGGGCGCACGTGCACGGTGCTTCCATCGCGCAAGACGACGTCGGCTTCACGGTGCGCTGGATAGACTCGCTGCATCTTGCGGCTCCCTCCGCTCCCACTGCCGATCTGGATCGAGCATGCTCAGGATACTCCGTCCCGTTTCCGCATGGGCGGCGCGAGCTAGACGCGCGATCTGCTTTAATCGAGAGGCGAAACGAGGAACGTTGTCGAGCAGCAGGAGCGATGTGCGATGCCTGAAACGATCGGTGTGTTCGTCGCTTGGCCGTACGCCAACGGAGACCTCCATTTGGGGCACGTCGCTGGGGTCTACATTCCGGCCGATACGTTCGCACGTTATCACCGGCTTCGCGGCAATCGCGTGCTCATGGTCAGCGGCAGCGATGCGCATGGCACACCGATCACCGTCGCGGCCGAACGCGAAGGGGTGACGCCGGAGGATATCTTCAAGCGGTATCATCGTCGGTTCCTCGAGACGTACCAGCAACTCGGTATCGCCTTCGATCTCTTCACCCACACGCACACTGCCAATCACTTCCGGGTCGCCCAGGACATCTTCCGAACGCTCTACGAGCGCGGCTACATCTTCACGCAGACCCAGGTCCAGCTCTACTGCGAGAACGACCGGCGTTTCCTGCCTGACCGCTACGTCGAGGGTACGTGCCCCTACTGTGGCTATCCGAACGCTCGCGGTGACCAGTGCGATAACTGTGGGCGGACCCTCGATGCGATCGATCTCATCGAGCCACGGTGCCGTCTCTGTGGCCAGCGTCCCGTTCCGCGCGAGACCGAGCATTTCTTCTTCGACCTGCCGGCCTTCACCGACCGTCTCCTGGCATACCTCGAGCGTCAGACGCACTGGCGACCGAACGTGCAACACTTCGTCCGCAACTTCATCCAGGACGGTCTCAAGCCACGACCCGTCTCGCGTGATCTGGAATGGGGTGTTCCGCTTCCCATCCCAGGCTACGAACACAAGGTCATGTACGTCTGGTTCGAAGCGGTGATCGGTTACCTCTCAGCGAGCATCGAGTGGGCCCTCGCTGAAGGACAGCCGGAGGCTTGGGAAGCGTGGTGGCGAGATCCGTCAGCACGAGGCTACTACTTCATCGGTAAGGACAATATCCCGTTCCATGCTATCATCTGGCCAGCTGAACTCATGGGCTATGATGAGTCGCTCAACCTGCCCTACGACATCCCGGCGAATGAATTCCTGAACCTCGAAGGACAGCAGTTCTCGACCAGCCGCAATTGGGCCATCTGGGTTCCCGACTTTCTCTCGCGGTACGCGCCGGATCCCTTGCGCGACTACCTCACCAGTATCGCGCCGGAGACGCGCGACAGCGAGTTCACCTGGCAGGGGTTCGTGGAACGCAACAACAACGAGCTCCTGGCGACGTGGGGGAATCTCGTCCATCGTATCCTGACGTTCGTGCAAAACCGCTTCGAGGGTCGCGTGCCGGAACCCGGCGAGTTCGATGGACGCGACCGCATCCTGCTCGAGCAGGTCGCGACCGGTTTCCAGCGTGTCGGCGAGCTCTATGCGCGCGTCGAGCTCAAAGCGGCGCAGCGCGAGGCGATGGCGCTCGCCCGCGAAGTCAACCGCTACTTGGACGAAAAGGCACCGTGGTTCCAGATCCGCGAGGATCGGCAGGCAGCGGCGACGACGATCTTCGTTGCCTTGCGCGCGATCGACTCGATCAAGGTGCTGCTCGCTCCCATCCTGCCCTTCTCGAGCGAACGACTCCATAGCTTGCTCGGATACCAGGAGCCACTCTTCGGTGCGATCACCATCGAGCCTGGGCCGGAGACGGGTGGGCACGAGGTGTTGCGCTACCGGCCTACGCCGAGTGAGACGCGCGATCGCTGGCAGCCGAGCGAGCTGGAGCCAGGACGGCCGCTCCCGCCACCGCAGCCGCTGTACCAGAAACTGGACGAGTCGGTCATCGAGGAGGAGCGGCAACGGCTCCTGGCGCAATCGCGGTGACGACGCGGAACCACGCTGGAGCAGGTCGCGCGGGATACCGAACCAGCGGAGCGCGGTGTGCTCCTCTGCGTCACGGGACGGGCGTTCGTGTACCCTGCTGCGCACCTGCGGAGCCAGTGACGTACCACTGCTGGTAGAGTCGGTACCCCGTGTAGACGCGCTGGACGTAGGTGTAGGTCTCGCGATAGGGGATCCGCTCGGCGAAGAGATCGGGATCGTCCGTTGGTCGCTCGCGCAGCCAGTCCTGGACTGCTCCCGCACCAGCGTTGTAGCTCGCCAGTGTGAGGTACAGCTGTCCTTGGAACTGCTCCAGCCGCCGCGCTAGTTCCGCGGTTCCGAGCGTCAGGCTGATCTCGGGCTGGAACAGCCGATCGGGGTTCCACTCGCCGAGACCGAGCTGCGCTGCGAGACCGGCTGCAGTCGTCGGGAGCACCTGCGTCAGACCACGCGCACCGGCCGGTGAGACGGCGGTCGGCTCGAAAGCGCTTTCCTGTCGGACCAGTGCTGCCACGAGGAGCGGATCCACCCGGAATCGTTCTGCGATCGGCTCGAGGACCTCCGGGTAGGGGATCGGGGCGACGAGCGGGGCGATAGCTTCCACCGGCACCGTGCCGCTCGCCTGGAGCTGCAGGCCGATGCGATAGGCGAACGCTGCCTCGCCCCGCCGGAGGAGTTCCCAGCCGAACGAGGCCAGCGTGACCGGATCGTTCCGCAGCGTGTCACGTGCAGCATCCACTTCCCAGCTCGCTGCCTCACGGTCGCCGAGATCGAGGAGGAGCAGCGCTCGCCGCACTGAATCGTTGGCCGTCAGACGCGCGGCAATCTCTGTATCCGTGAGTCCCTGTGTCGCCAGCCAGTGCTCGTATGCGGTGGTGTTCGGGGTCAGCGTCAAGTCACCGGTCGGGACATCCGCTATAGGTTCGCGTCCGGCGAGGAGCTCACCTGCCCGGATGCCATAGAACCCTTCCGGGTCGAGTGCACGAGCGCGCTCCCAGGCTCTCTGCGCTGCTGCTCCATCGCCGGCGGCAGCGAGTGCCTTGCCGTACCAGAAAGCCGAGCGGGCATCGCCGCTGTCCGCGAGGTCACGCCAGATTCCGGCAGCGCTAGCCGCGTCCCCTCGGGCGAACGCCAAAAGTCCCAAGCGGAACCGTGCCTCTCGGGCAGCGTCGCTGGCCGGATACTGCGTGAGGACGCGCTCGTAGACCGCTTCCGCTGTCGGTTCGTCGTACCACTCGATGAGTGTCCCGGCAGTGACGAGCGCGTCCGGTGTTCGCTCGTCTTGTGGATATCGTTCAGCCATCGCCAGGAGTTCGTCGACACCGGTCTGCAGGTCACCGCTGCGGATGCGAGCGATCGCCCGTTGGTACCAGGCATCGGCACGCGAGGGATCGGTATCGAGCACCGCGCTGTAGGCAGCGATCGCTGCAGGGTAGCGCCCGCTGGCGAATGCGATCGCTGCTCGGCGGTCGAGCGGAACCGCGTCACCGGCACCGAGCGCGTCGAGTTCGTCCAGCGCCACTGCCGCAGCGCTACTCTCCGGTGCTGTCTCGATCGCAGCCAGGAGGTCAGTCCGTGCACCGACCACGTCGCCGAGCGTGCGTGCGACCTGTGCTCGCTGGAGCAAGAGCGATGCCCGATACGTCGGGATCGTCGCCAGTTCGAGCAAGCGATCGAGCGTCGCTCGGACTGTCGCGTCGTCGTCGTGCTGCTGAGCCTGTTCACGTTGCCATTCCAACGCTGCCACAGCGAGGCGCCGGATCGGCGCAGTCGTGACGATATGGTCGACGAGACGCTGTGCCTCGTCGTCGTGCCCAGCTCGAACGAGTGGGTCGAGGGCGCGGTACTCGAGGTACGGAGCGACCTCCGGTAGGAGCGTGCGGGCAGCCAGGAGTTGCTCGACTGCCTGATCGACCTCTCCGAGTTGGAGGAGCGCCTGGGCAGCGATCACCGCAGCCTCGCCAGCGCGTTGCTGATCGGGAGCACGGCGTGCGACGTCAGCAGCCAGTTCGAGCGTAACGTGCGGATCGCCGCTGGCGAGCATCGCCCGTGCCAGCAGCAAGCGAGCCTGGAGGCGCACGGTCGGCTCTCGTGCGCCGAGCGCCGGTGTGAGGATCCGTGCGGCTTCAGCTGGAACACCGGCAGCGAGGAGGCGCTGTGCCTGCTCCAGGGCAGCGATCGGATCGGCCGGGACTGGCCGTGGGGTCGGTGTGGCTGCTGTCGGCTCGCTCGAGTCCTCGAGACTCGGTGGAGTGGGACCGCTGGCTGGCTGCACCGGAAGCGTCCGGGTTCCGAGTACCAGTGTCGTCAAGAAGGCGAGCACAACGAGCGTGCTGTGGAAGAGCATCCGTGGCTGAGTCGTCACATGCCCCCCGACGAAGGCCGTGTCTCCGCTCCTGAGGATAGCCGGTCTTACGAGGGGCGAGCAGCCGAGACCGTCCGAGGTCGAGCGGAGTCGGTTTACCGCGCGTTTACAGACGGCTTTGCATGCTCGTCGTAGAGAAAGGAGGACACGAGCGATGCGCTGGTGGTTCCATACACCGGTTCGGCTCGACCATCCACTTCCACGCGAATGGTTTTGGATGGAACTCGCAGAACTCGCTTTCGGCGTCATTTTCCTCGTGGCGATCCTCCTGCTCCTCGTCTGGATCGTCCGCCGGATGCTCCGGGTGCACCCGGCGGCTCCGTCGCGAGCACGCGCTATCCTCGACGAACGCTACGCCCGGGGCGAACTGACGCGCGAGCAGTATCTCGCCATGCGGCGGGACCTGGAACGAAGCGATTGAGGAGCCCGAACCTGTACGAGATTGTCACGCTGTGCATAGTCCCAGGGGGTATAGTAGCTTTGAGCGGAGAGGAAGGAGCGACAGATGATGTGGTGTCCTGGTTGTGGCCCATGGGGCGGCGGCATGATGTGGGGTTGGGGTGGCTGGCTGTGGGGAGTGATCATGCTGGTGTTCTGGTTGCTCATTCTCGCCGGAATCGTGTTGCTGATCGTCTGGGCAGTTCGGCAGTTCGGTCACGGCGGACCGACGTCGACCGGCGGCGGAACCAGCCGTGCGCTGGAGATCCTGCAGGAGCGGTATGCGCGAGGTGAGATCACGCGCGAGCAGTACGAGCAGATGCGCCGCGACATTCTGGGTGAAGGTGGTGGTGGATGAACCGGGCATGGCTCCTTGCAGCCGTGCTCTCGATCGCAGTCGGCGTGCTGGGATTGCTCGTCACCGCAGTCATCGCATCCGGCGCTGGTCCGGTGACGGGCACGGCCGTCGATCGCGGGCGATGGATCTATTTCACCGCGACCGATCCCGACACTGGTGCGCCGATCCCGTACACCGGCGGCATGATGATGCCGATGGCCTGTGCAGATTGTCACGGGGCGGACGGTCGTGGTCTGCGGACGCCGATGTTCGTGAGTCCGGATATCCGGTACCGCAATCTGACCGATCCGGCCGGGATGGTCGAGCCGGATGGGAGCCGCGGTCACTCCTATCACGGTGACGACGAGATCTGCCGGGCGATCACACAAGGTGTCGATCCGGAAGGCGAACCGCTCGCCTGGCCGATGCCGCGCTGGCAACTGACCGATCGACAGTGCGCTGACCTGCTCGCCTTCCTGAAGTCGTTGCCCTGACCGGCAGTATCGAAAGCGGCGGTCGTTCCCCAAGTTGCTACAATCGCTCCGAGCGACGTGGTGCGGAGCGTGCGATGGGCATCGAGCTGAGCGTGATCGTCCCGGCCTTCAACGAGGAGCGGCGGTTGCCGGGAACGCTCGCTGCTGCATACGCCTATCTCAGTGCGCAGAACTGGCAGTGGGAGTTGCTCGTCGCCGATGACGGGAGCGATGACCGTACACCGGAGATCGCGCGCGAGTGGAGCGAGCGCGACTCGCGGATCCGCCTGCTCCATCTGCCGCATCGTGGCAAGGCAGCTGCGGTGCGGAGCGGGGTCCTGGCGGCGACCGGCGCGTATGTTGTGTTCACCGACGCCGATCTTTCGACGCCGATCGACTATCTCGATCCCACGCTCCGCTTGCTCCGTGAGGGCTGGGACATCGTCATCGGTTCCCGTGAGGGGGCGCTGGCACGCCGCATCGGCGAACCGTGGCACCGTCACGCGATGGGGCGCATCTACAACCGCCTCGTCCAGTGGTTGCTCTTGCCGGGAATCGACGATACGCAGTGCGGGTTCAAGGGTTTCCGGCGCGATGTCGCGCTCGACCTCTTCCAGCGTATGCTGTTGTACCGCGATGGTCAGCGCCCCATACGCGGGCCCCGCGTGACCGGATTCGACGTCGAAGTGCTCTACATCGCGCGCCGGCGTGGCTATCGGATCGCCGTCCTCCCGGTCACCTGGCGACACGTCGAGGGTTCCAAGGTGCGGCCGCTGGTCGACGGCCTGCTCATGCTTCGCGATGTCGTGACCGTGCGGCTCAATGCCTGGCGCGGGGCCTACGACGGTGACCTGTTCTCCGTCGAAGAGCGACTCCCCGGTGACTGAGCGGGCGCTCGTCTCTGGAAATGGCGGGAGGGCGAGCCGATGACGCAGCTGTATGCGACGACTGGGGACGATGTCGTCCTTCTCGACGAGACAGCCCGGGGATGGCGAGCCGAGGTACTGCTGCGTGCGGTCGGGGCACAGTGTCTGGCTGTCGACCCGTCCGACGAGCGGCACCTCATCGTCGGTACCTTCGACCAGGGAGCGTTCCTGAGCGATGACGGTGGCCGAACCTGGAGCCGCGCTGAGACCTTGCCGGCCACGCGGGTCCTTTCGGTCGCGATCAGTCCCTCCTGGCGGGTCGGTGGGCGGGGTGTGCTGTTCGCCGGTTGCGAGCCGAGCGCGCTTTTCTGGAGCGAGGACGGTGGTCGACGCTGGCACGAAGCGGTGGCGCTGCGTGCGCTGCCGAGCGCTCCGACCTGGTCATTCCCGCCGCGTCCCTGGACCTCGCACGTCCGTGCGATCGCCCTTTCTCCGAACGATCCCGGGCTGGTGCTGGTCGGGATCGAGCTGGGTGGCGTGCTGCGCAGTACCGATGGTGGGCTCACCTGGGCTGATCAACGGCCGGGTTGTTATCTCGACTGTCACGCACTCCTGCTTCATCCTGCTGCACCGGACCTCGTCTACGAGGCGGCTGGGGGCGGTGTCGCCGTGAGCCACGATGCTGGCGACACGTGGCAGCCGGCTGACGATGGGCTCGATCGTCGCTACGTCTGGGCACTCGCGAGCCCGCCGGACGATCCGACGACCTGGTTCGTCTCGGCTGCACCGGGTCCGCGTGAAGCGCATGGCCCCGGCCCGCATCGGGAGGCTCGACCGAACCCGGTTGGTGCGGCGCAGGCACGTATCTTCCGTCGGTACGGAAGCGAGCCCTGGCGTCTGGTCGAAGGGTTGCCTGATCCTTTGCCCTCGATGCCGTACGCCTTGCTCGTCCCGCCCGCTGAGCCGCGTACGCTCTACGCTGGTTTCCGTGACGGAACGGTGTGGCGCGGGCTCGATCTCGGTGCGTCCTGGCAACGGCTTCCGGTCCGCCTCGACGCTGTGCTCGCGCTCGCTGCCGCACCGGCCTGAGCGCGTCCTGTCGGTTGGGAGGCATTCAGGACTCGCCTGCCGTTCTCGCGCGCATCCAGCCCAAACGCCACACCCAGGCGAGGACGACGAGATTGCCGAGTGCCAGGAGCCACAGACCGAAGGCGAAGCGATGCGGCTCGCCCTCGCTGATCTGCCCGATGGCGGTGCCGAACAAGCTGGCGAGGGCGGTGCTGCCGAACCCGACGAGACTGCTGGCGAAGCCAGCGATGCGACCGAGCGGCTCCAGCGCAGCACTGTTGGTATTGGGGAAAATCAGCGCGATCGCGAAGAACATGAGCAACACGCCGAACCAGAAGACCGAGAACCGGTCACTGAGTACGCTCGCCACCACGAGATAGGTCGTCGCGACAGCGAGGATCACCAGCGCTGCAGGCAAGACGCGCCGTAAGCCCAGCCGGGTAATGAGCGTTCCGTTGACGATCGTGCCGACGACCTGCGCGAGCCCTCCGAGTGCGAACGCGATCGCGAACTCCTGGTTGTTCAACCCGAACGAGTCCTTCACCAGCTGGGAAGCGCTAGCGAGGTACGCCTGCAGCACGCCGTAACTCAGGCCGAGGATGATGGTGAACGCCACGCTCACCTTGACGGCCCAGAACGCCTTGGCTGCTGCCCAGAGATGGGCCGGGCTTTGCGCCGTACGGCGCTCAGGGGGTAGTGTCTCCGGCACGCGGAGCACGAGCCAGAGGAAAAGCACGACTGCGAGAATCGCCATGAAGCCGAACGGCGCTCGCCAGCTCCAGCGGAGTAAAAGGACTCCGATCGAGGGTGCGAAGAGAGGGGCGGCCAAGAGGACCATGAAGGCGAACGAGAGGATACGGGCCATCGCCTCGCCGCGGAACGAGTCGCGGACGAGCGCTGTCCCGGCTGCGCGCAAGCCGGACGAGAACGCTCCCTGCACGAAACGAAGCGCGAGCAGGAGACCAAAGGTCGGGGCGACCAGCATGCCGAGGACAGCGACTCCGTACCCGGCGGCTGCGACCAGGAGCGGAAGCCGCCGACCGACCTGATCGCTCCAGGGCCCGAAAAAGAGCTGACCGACCGCGAAGCCGACGAAGTAGACGTTGACGACCAGTTGGGCTCGTGTCTCAGCAACGCCAAATGCCGCGGCGATGTCCTGGAGAGCTGGCAGCATGATGTCGATGGCGAATGCTCCCGACGCCATCATCAGGCCCATGAGTGCTGTCAGCTCCCAGGTCGAGAGCGCTCGTCGCGCGAGTGCCTGCACCCCGGCCGATGCGGTCGCTCGGTCTCCGTCACCCACGATCCCCCCTCTCGATCGCCCGGCCGAGTATACGCCCGGTGCTCGGTTCGCCACAGCGAGTTTAGTACGAAACGGAACACCACGTGATCGACAGCGCCTCGGGTGAGCTGCCCAGAAGACGGCTATTCTGGTCGGCGTCCTGCCGTGACCAGCCCGAGCTGAGGAGCTGGGGATGGAACGGACTGGCAGCGTGTGCGACTGGGGCGCGAGTCAGCCAGCCTTCCGCGCGGCCACCGAAGGCTGCCTCCGGCGGCACCCAGTGCGTGCACGACCCTGACGTGCCAGCCACGGCCGTGGGCCGTGACAGATCGTCACGCGGCTGTACACCAACGGGAACACCTCTATTCCCGCCCGGTGCCCAAACTGGAACATGGAGGGCCCTTCCAGAAGAGGTTCGGATTCGATGGAGGAGGTGTCGAGGATGCGACGGCTAATGAAGATTCTGCTCATCGGGGCAGGCGGGCTTCTGGCGATCTGCGTGCTCCTTGCAGTCGTCATGTCGAGGGGCGGTGGAGAGGGGAACCCGACACCGACGCCAGCACAGGCGGTGCAGGGCAGTGCGGAGGAAACGAGTGCTGCTGGGGCCGCCGCCCAACCAGCGGCGACGCCGACCCTCCCGTGGGGCACGAGCGAGGAGGATGTCCATGCCACGCTCACCGAGGGACAGACGGCTGAACTCGTCGACGGCAAGGAAGTCTATCGCTTGACGCTCGAGCGGATCGTCGACGGGGCGGTCTCGACCAACGAGGTCGAGCGACCGAAGGAGGGCAACCGCTATCTCCTCTTCACGATCGTCGTGGAAAATGCCGGGACGCAAGCGCACCTGATCACGGCGTCCAACTTCCAGTTGCGTACGACTGCCGGTTTCGACTACGACGCGGTCTTCGCGCCGACCGGTTTCGAGGAAGGAGAGGGGCTCTCGCAGGAGATCGGCCCAGGCGGCAAGGCCCGCGGCATCATCGTCTTCGAGATTCCGGAGGGTGAACAGCCGCTCTTCCTCAAGTTCGATCCCAATCCGTTCACTCCGGCCGAGCTCTATTTCGACGCGCCGAACGCGCTCGAACTCGTCCAGTCCGGTGCTGTCGGTCAGGCTGCCCCGGCACAGCCGGAAGGAACACCGGGCGACCAGGCGGGCAAGAGCTGGGGGACGAGCAAGAACGATAGGCATGTCCCGCTCGCGCGAGGGCAGAGCGGTGCCATCGCTGATGGCAAGGAGGTCTATCGCATCACCATCCAGAACATCGTCGACGGTGCGACCTCGAGCAACCCGTTCGTCCAACCCAAGGAAGGGCAGAAGTTCTGGCTCGTCCAGGTGCTCTTCGAGAACGCTGGTACCCGCTCGATCCATCTCACTGGAGGCGAGTGGGCGCTCCGCACCCAGGACGGGTTCGACTACGAGCCCGAAGTCATCGCCACCGGTTTCGCCGAAGGAGAGGTGCTGAGCGGCGAAGTCGGCCCCGGCGGCAAAGCACAGGGGATCGTCGTCTTCCAGATCCCGCAGGATGCCCAGCCGCTGTTCCTGAAGTTCGATCCGAATCCGCTAACGAGCGCGGAGCTCTACTTCGACGCGCAGTGATGATGGCCGGGGGTGGGAGCGTCCAGGCGCTCTCACCCCCTGTTCTCCGGGGGGTCGAGGTGCGTGTCGCTTCGCTCGTTTTTGGCCTCACAGCTGGCCTGGTCGGCATCGCGATCATGCTCCTCTTGCTCGTGGTCGGCGGTATCGCGCTCGCTCTCCGTGCCGACGGGTGGGGAGAAATCGTCGCTCATCTCATGGTCACGGTCGTCATCGCTGGTATCGGCATGGTCGGTGCTGCGCTTGCGCCCAACCGACCGGGTGCGAGTGCGGTCCTCCAATCGCTCGCTGCGGTCAGCGGGCTCTTCACCGCGGGTCTCTTTTGGCTGCTGTCAGCGGGACTGTTCTGCCTCGGAGCGTTCACCGGAGCACTCGCCTGGTGGCGAGCGCGTCGTCGCGGCGCCGGCTGAGGGCGGTCGCGGGCGACAGAATGAGCGAAATCTGCGACGATAGCGCAGGAGGCGCAGGAAGGGATTCGGTGATCCATGCGGCGGCGCAAGCGGACGTTTCCCCGCCATCAGCTCTTCGTGACACATCGGAAGCGCAAGGGGGCTCGATCGGACGGTGACGGTGTGAGCGAGCAGCCAGCACCCAGCGAGCCGGACGAAGAACGACCAGCACGGCTTTCGACAGACAAAGAGCCGCTAGAAGAGAATCCGTACCAGGAGGAACTCCGCGCGGCGGATTGACGGGCCTCACTGCGCAGCGCCAGCCGCTTCGGTTTGTGCGCTCTCCCTGGCACCGTACTTGTGCAGGATGCCGCGCGCGTGCGCCAGGATCTGTTCGCGTAACGCTTCCGGGCGCACGACAGTGACCTCCACGCCGTAGTTGAGAACCCAGCGCACGAAGTCCGGCGTGATCGGCACCCGAACGCGGAAGCGGATCCCCCCATCCGGGAGCGATTCGATCTGCTGCGTCGGGTGCCATTCTTCTTCGGCGATCCACGGTGCCGCAGTGCGGGAGAACTCGAGCTCGACCTCCTCGGCTGGCAACCCGGGAGCATCGAAGATCCCCCAGTTGGCAGTCAAGAAGTCGCGCAGGGAGAATTCCGGCCGGATCTCGAACGGGTACCGCGTATCGCGGATTTCATCCATCCGGTCGACCTTGAACGTCCGGATCGCCCGGCGTAGATGACACCAACCGATCACGTACCAGGAACGTCCGAAGGGAACGATCCCGTAGGGATCGAACTGTCGCCGGACACGGTCACCACCGCGCGACGCGGTCCGGTAGACGATTTCGACCGTATGGCGCAACGCCATGGCTTCGAGCAGCGTGTGCAGTCGCTTCCGGCGGTTCGCATCGAGCGAACCCGGGGGACGGATATGGGCCACGTGATCCAGCAGTTCGCGGAACGGTTCGGGGAGAACGGCACGGAGCCGGGCCAGTGCTGCGTTCAGCTCCTGCGTGGAAACGCCGGGAACCACGTGGCCCGCTTGCGCGGCGAGCAGGAGCGCCAGCGCTTCGCTGAGGGAGAGCTGTAGCGCCGGGAGCCGCGGTATGCTCGCCAAGTAGTAGCCGCGTCCGCCCGGATCGCGCTCGATCGGCAGGTGCAGGCGGTCGCGCAGGAGCTGGAGATCCTTCGTGATCTGTCGTTCGCTGACGCCGTAGCGCTCAGCGAGTGCTGCCCGGTTGTACTGCCTCGGGTACTGGCACAGCTGCAACACGATGTCGACGAGCCGGGCAACCCGATCCTGGTCATTGTGGCGTTCGAGAACTTCTCCCCGTGGCATACTGGCCCATCCTTTCGGTCGATGCCTTGAGTATAGCGATCGATCGCTCATCGGGAGTGTCAGCGGATCGGTATCCTTGCCCCGGGAGGTCGCTCGTGATCGATCGCGGCAGCCTGCTGGTGACAGCGCTCGACGACCGAGAGTTGGGGCCGTTCCGGACGGTTCGGATTCTGGGACTTCCGGTGCACGACGTGACACTCCCCGAGGCTATCGCCCGCATCCATGTCTGGTGCGACCGTGCAGGGCCGCTCCGTCAGGTCGTGACGCTCAATCCGGAAATGGTCATGGCCGCCCGGCGCGACCCGGCGTTCCGAGCTGTGCTCGAACAGGCGGCCCTCGTCACGCCTGATGGCGTCGGGATGACGCTCGCGGCACGCCTCCGCGGAACGCCGCTGCGCGGGCGCGTCACGGGCGTCGATCTCGTCGAGGCGCTCGCCATGACCGACCATTCGCTCTTCTTGCTCGGCGCGGCACCAGGCGTGGCCGAACGTGCCGCTCGTGCCCTCGACGAACGCTTCGGCGCGCGGGTCGTCGGGACGTGGGCTGGCTCGCCGCGACCGGAGGACGCTCCGGCGGCGCTCGACCAGATCGCAGCTGCTCGCCCCCACATTCTCTGCGTCGCCTACGGCGCGCCAGCGCAAGAATGCTGGATCGCTCGCTACCGTGCCGAACTGGCTGCGTGCGGAGTACGTGTCGCGCTGGGCGTGGGTGGTACCTTCGACTATCTGGCGGGCGTGGTACCGCGACCGCCGGCCCTCGTGCGGCGGCTCGGGCTGGAATGGTTGTATCGTTTGATCCGCCAACCCTGGCGCTGGCGGCGCCAGCTCGTGCTGCCGCACTTCGCCCTGCTGGCGGCTGCGGAGGCGCTGACTGTACGGCTCGGGCGGCGAACCTGACGCAAGGAGGAGCGGTGGTCACCTCGCTCGACGAACGTCCCTGTCCGCGTCATCCGTCCATCAGCACGCGACTGCGGTGCAGTAAGTGCGGGACACCGATCTGCCCGCGTTGCATGGTCGAAACTCCTGTCGGGTACCGCTGCCCACCCTGTGCCGGTCTTTCCGGTCTCTCCTGGAGCGATGTCCCGACGCCACTGCTCCTCCGCGCGACACTCGCTGGCCTCGCTGTCGCGCTCGTGGTCGGGTGGCTCTGGAGCCGCATTCCCGACTGGCAGTTCTATCTCGCCTTGCTGCTCGGTTTCGGTGTCGCCGAAGCGATGGCCTGGGCAGCGCGCGCCCAGCGCGGTCGTGCCCTCCAAGCGATCGGCGTCCTGTGCGTCGCGGCGGGCTTGCTCCTCTCGCGCGTGCTGCTGCTCGCCGAGCTCGGTGGAGCGCCCGCGGACTTCGCGCGCATCTTGACCGATGCCCGTCTCTGGGCGCACGTTCAGGTGCGCCCGATTCCTGATCTTCTGTTCGCGTTGCTCGCGCTGGTGATTCCGGTCGTGCGCTTTCGGGTGACGCGATGACGGTTCAGCGCTCACGTCTGCTCGAGCTCGTCGCGTGGATTCCGGCCAAGCGCTTCCTGGTCGCCGGTGACCTGTACCTCGACCGTTACGTCTTCGGTGAGCCGGCCCGGATCTCCCGTGAGGCGCCGGTTCTCGTTCTCGAGGAACGCCGGATCGAGCACCGGCCGGGGGGAGGTGCAGCACCCGGTCTGGCCCTCGCTGCGCTGGGCGCCGCGGTCGAGCAGCTCGGTGTCGTCGGTGACGATCCGGAGGGGGCGCTCCTGCGGCAGCTGCTCGTCGAGCGTGGTGTCGAGGCGTCCGGTGTCGTGGTCGATCCGACCCGGCCGACGACGGTCAAGACACGCATCGTTGCGGTCGGCCCCTACAACGTGTTGCCGCAGCAGATCGTCCGCGTCGACCGGCAAGTCCGCGACGCACTGGCTGCCGACCTAGAAGACGCGCTCGCTCGCGAGCTGACCGGTCGAGCCGAGCGCGTCGATGCGGTCGTTCTCTCCGATTACCGGAGCGGTGTCCTGACTCCACGTCTCGTCGCGGCTGCGCTGGCGACCGAACGGCTCATCGCTGTCGACTCGCAAGGGCACCTGGATGCCTTCCGGGGCGCCACGGTCATCAAGTGCAATCGGGCCGAAGCCGAACGTTTCCTTGGCTACCCCCTCGCGACGACTGCCGAGCGGGCTGCCCGCCTGACCGACCTCTACCGCCAACTCGGCTGTCAGCTCCTGGTCGTCACGCTCGGCGGTGAGGGAGCGGCGCTGGTGACCGCCGAGGACTACCGGGAGCTGCCGCCGCCGGCCATCCGGAACGTCTTTGACGTGACCGGAGCGGGCGATACGGTGCTGGCACTCCTGGCTGGCGCACTGGCCTGCGGCGCGACGCCGGACGAAGCGCTCATGCTGGCCCAGCTGGCTGCTGGGATCGTCATCGGTAAGTTCGGGAATGCCCAGGCGACCCGGGAGGAACTCGTCGCCGCGATCGAGGAGTACCTGGCCTAGGAGGCAACCGGCGGTCAGGCTGCCGAGCCGACCGCGAACTGGAGGTGGTAGAGTCGCGCATAGAGGCCGCCCTGGGCGAGCAGCTCCTGGTGCGTCCCCTGCTCGACGATCCGGCCACCGTCCAGAACGAGAATGCGGTCAGCTGCCAGGACGGTCGACAGCCGGTGCGCGATGACGAGAGTCGTCCGGCCGCGCATGAGAGCCGCGAGCGCTTGCTGGACGAGCCGTTCCGATTCGGAGTCGAGCGCCGAGGTCGCCTCGTCGAGTACCAGCACCGGTGGATCGGCGAGGAGCAAGCGGGCGAGGGCCAGGCGCTGCTTCTCGCCACCGGAGAGCCGGTAGCCGCGCTCTCCGACCACCGTCTGGTAACCCTGGGGGAGTTCGAGGATCCGGTCGTGGATTTGGGCGGCCCGGGCTGCCGCTTCCAGTTCCGCATCCGTCGCCTCCGGGCGCGCGTAGCGCAGGTTGGCCGCGACCGTGTCGTGGAAGAGGTACGGCTCCTGCGTCACCATGCCGATCGCGCGGGCGAGCGTTTCCAGCGAGAGGTCGCGGAGGTCGTAGCCGTCGAGCGTGATCCGGCCGCGTGTGGGATCGAACAGCCGGGCCAGAAGATAGGTGACGGTCGTCTTGCCTGCGCCGCTGGGCCCGACCAGCGCGACGAGTTCCCCCGGCTCGATCTGGAAAGAGACACCAGCGAGCGCCCAGTAGCGAGCCGGTCGCGCGCTGCCGTCGGCTGAGACAGGCGGAACGAGAGCGGCCAGGCCGTCTGCTGCTGGCGCGTCCGCGAAGTAGGTGAACCAGACGTCCTCGAAGGCGATCGCACCGCGCGGCCGTTCCAGGCGTATCGCGTTCGGCCGTTCTCGGATCTCGATCGGCCGGTCGAGCAGCTGGTAGACGCGCTCGAAGCTCACCAGCGAGGTCGCCAGATCGACGTGCGTGTTGAGGAGCGCGGTGACCGGGCCATAGAGCCGGGCCAGGTAGAGCGTGAAGGCGACCAACTCACCGGTCGTGAGTCCGCCGCGAAGGGCGAGGAAGCCGCCAGCCCACAGGACGAGCGCCGTACCGGCGGCCGCAGCCAGGCTGTAGAGCAGCATCAGCCAGCGCCCGGCGACGGCGAGTTGGACGCCGGTATCCCGCACCGCCGCTGCACGCTGGCGGAACCGTGCGACCTCGTCGCGCTGACGCCCGAACAGCTTGACGAGCAAGGCACCGCTGACGCCGAGCGTCTCAGTCAACTGGGCAGTCATCGCCGCGTTGCGCTCCATTTGTGCCCGTGTCAGCTCGCGCAAGCGCCGACCGAACCGGCGGAGCGGCAGCACCAGCAGCGGGAAGACGAGCACGGCCAACAGCGTCAATCGCCAGTCCATCGCGAGCATGACCGCCAGCGAGACCACCACAACCGCGACGTTACTCACGAGCGTCGTCACCGTGTTGGTGACGGCGCGCTGGGCGCCGACCACGTCGTTCGTGAGGCGCGAGACGAGTTCCCCGGCCTTGACGCTGGTGAAGAAGCGGAATCCCTGCTGCAGCAGATGGTTGTACAGCGCGCTCCGCAGGTCGAAGATGATCCCCTCGCCGACTCGTGCACTCAGCTGCCGCTGCCACACGCCGATGAGGCCAGAAAGCAGCGGCAATAGGATCATTCCGAGACTGAGTCCGGTGAGGAGCATGAGGCTGCCCGGTCGGCCTGGGGCAGGCAAGGCGCGGTCGATGAGCAAGCGGAGGAGCTGCGGTTGCAGCGCGTCGATCGCTGAGGTCAGCAGGATGGCTCCTACCATCAGGGCGATCGGCCACCGGTACGGTGCGGCCGAGCGCACGACACGGCGGAGCACGGTACGATCCAGCGGTGGCCGTTCGTCCGGCTCGCTGTGCCGCCAGTGCCAGACCGGTGGTGGTGTACCGAGCATCGTTCACGCTCCGTCGAGCAGCGATCGCAACCATCCGAGGATACGAAAAACCGGCTGGAGCGACACCCCAGCCGGTCGGCGTCCCTGCGTCGTATCGGGCGCGTGTCAACCGAAGAGACCGACGACGATCATCACCAGCGCCATGACGACGATCACCGCGATCGCGATCCAGCCGATCACCGCGAGGCGCGGGAGTCCCAGCCGTCGTGCCCGCACGGCACCCGGAACGCTCCAGAGTGCTGCGAACAACGCCAGGATTCCCATCGAGACCATCGCCGGATTGTCCGCCATGACCGTGCTCCCCTCCCGTGCGCGGCCAGTAACACCGCACGAATCGTACCGCAGGACGAACCGTCTCGTCACTCGCTCCAGCCGAAACGCTTGTCGAGCGCTGCCAGGACGTTCGCCAGCGCTGCCTCCTCGGCCTGGTAGTCGGTCGCCGTGATGAGCATTGTCAGCACCTCGTCGATCCCGCTCTCGAGCAGCCGGGCCAGCCGCTCACCGACGGTGTCAGCATCGCCCCACACGACCAGGTGGTCGAGCAGAGCATCGCTCGGATTGCCGTCCTCCAGCGGGAATCCCGCCGTCGCGAACATCTGAGCATAGAACGGCATCCGACCGTAGAGTCCGACGACCGGCCGGGCCTTCTCGCGCATCGTCGCCACATCGGTCGTCATCACGATCGGGACGTGCACGATCAGCCGTGGCCGGCGACTGCGACCAGTCGCCTGCGCACCTGCCTCGAGGGCGGGAATCGCTTGCTCGTGGATATATTTGGCTGGGCACATCCAGGAGATCGCGCCGTCGGCGATCTCGCCAGCGAGCCGGAACGCCTTGGGGCGGAGCGCCGAGGTGTAGATCGGTACGCGGGCTGTCTCCGGCAGCCGCTGGCGCACCCGGAAGAATTCACCCTGGAAGTCGACCTGGCCCTCCCAGAGGAGGGCGCGGACGATGGTCACGTATTCCCGGAGGTGCGTGAGCGGCTTTTCCATCGGGATCCCGAGCGATCCCTCGATGATCGGCCGGTGGCTGGGGCCAAGCCCGAGACGGATCCGACCCGGCGCCAGTTGGTGCACTGCGAGCGTCTGTTGGGCCGTCACGAAAGGATGGCGTGGGTAGGTCGGAATGATGCCTGTCCCCATGACGATCCGCTCTGACTGAACCGCTGCGGCTGCATACACCGTCAGCGCATCGACCGTCCGGCCTCCGGTCACCGCCCAGATCGCTGGGACACCGGCAGCTTCCAGTCGCCGGATCGCGGCGAGCGCACCGACCGCACTGCTGCGATCCGGCTGATCGATACCGACACGCGGCCAGGCCATCCTCCGCCTCCTTTCCTCGCCCCTCGGTTCCTGAACGGTCTGCCGGCGCCAGTCTAGCACGCACTCGCTTGCGGGACGTCTGCGATCTCAGTCATCATCCGCTCGGTGGCTTGTCGCGTTCTTTCGGAGAGGAAGCCGCGCGATGCGTCTCGCGTATTGCTACGACGAACGTTTCCTGCAGCACGACACCGGCCTCGATGCGCACCAGCTCCCGGACGGCTCAGTGCTCGAGCCGGTCGAGCATCCCTCCAGTGCGCGCATCATCCGGCGGACCGCACAACTGCTCGCTACATCGGGCCTGCTCGATGACGCGCTCGTCATCGCGCCACGACCAGCGACCGAGGACGAACTCGCTGCCTACCACACGCGCGACTATATCGCGCACGTGCGGCGCGTGACGAGCGAAGGTGGCGGCTGGCTCGATCCGGAGACGCCTGTGGTACCAGGCTCTTGGGAAGCAGCGGTTCTCGCCGCTGGTGCAGCGATCGAACTCACCGATGCGGTGCTCGACGGCCGCGCGCGTAACGCGTTCGGCCTGGTGCGCCCTCCCGGTCACCATGCGATGCGCGACCGGGGCATGGGGTTCTGCGTCTTCAACAACGTCGTCGTCGCGGTGCGCCACGCCCAGCGCCGCGGTGTCCAACGCGTCATGGTGCTCGACTGGGATGTCCATCATGGCAACGGCACGCAGGACGCCTTTTGGGACGACCCTTCGGTCCTCTTTGTCTCGCTGCATCAGGACAACTGGTACCCGGAAGGGTGGGGTACCGTCGACCAGGTCGGCGGTCTCGGCGCTGAGGGAGCGACTGTCAACATTCCCTTGCCCCCGGGAACCGGAAACCGGGGCTATCTCCTCGCGCTGGAGCGGATCGTGCTGCCGATCGCACGCCAGTTCCGGCCAGAGATCGTCTTCGTCTCAGCAGGGCAAGACGCCAGTATGGAAGATCCGCTCGGTCGCATGCTCGTGACGATGTCTGGCTACCGTGCCATGACCGAACGCGTCCGCGAGCTGGCGGAGGAGCTCTGTGACGGGCGGCTCGTGGTGCTGATGGAAGGCGGCTATTCCCTGCGGTACGTGCCGTACTGCACGCTCGCGATCCTGGAAGGGATAACCGGGCGCATCAGCGGCATCGGTGACCCACACGAGGGAACGAGCGAACTGGCCCAGGCCGAGCGGGAATTCCGGTCGGATCAGGAAGCAGCGATCGAAGCGGCTCGTCGTGCGCTGGCGCCGTACTGGAGACTCTAGCTTCTGTCCGTGCCGGAGATCCCGCTATACTTGACGGTTGCGCGAGACGCGGAAAGCGGGAAGCACGAGATGGCAGAGTTCCGACTGGTCACACCGTTCCAACCGACCGGCGACCAGCCGCAGGCGATCGAAAAGCTCGTCGAGGGGTTGCGCCGCGGCTACCGGCACCAGACGCTGCTAGGTGCGACCGGCACCGGCAAGACCTTCACCATGGCTAACGTGATCGCGGCGGTCCAGCGGCCGACGCTCGTCCTGGCGCCGAACAAGACGCTGGCTGCCCAGCTCTACGCTGAGTTCCGGGAATTCTTCCCGCACAACGCGGTCGAGTACTTCGTCAGCTACTACGACTACTATCAGCCGGAGGCGTACGTTCCTCAGACCGATACCTACATCGAGAAGGAGACCGAGATCAACGATGAGATCGACCGGTTGCGCCTGGCGGCCACGCGGGCGGTGCGCACCCGTCGCGACGTCATCATCGTCGCCAGCGTGTCCTGTATCTACGGTATCGGTTCGCCAGAGGAGTGGGACAAGTCGATCCTGGCACTGCGACGCGGGCAGACGGTTCGGCGCGACAAGATCCTCCGTCACCTAGTCGATCTCCAGTACGACCGGAACGATGTCACGCTCGTCCGCGGCACGTTCCGTGCTCGGGGCGATATCATCGAGGTCTTTCCGGCCTACGAGGAGTTCGCTGTTCGCATCGAACTGTTCGGGGACGAAGTGGACCGGATCGTCGAGTTCGACCCGCTGACCGGCGAGATCCTGGCGACGCGGGAGGTCATGGAGATCTTTCCGGCCAAGCACTGGGTGACCAGTGCCGAGCGGCTCGAAATGGCGATCCGGAGTATCGAAGCGGAGCTGGAGGAACGGCTCGCCGAACTCCGTGCCCAGGGAAAGTTGCTCGAAGCCCAACGACTCGAGCAACGGACGCGCTACGACATCGAGATGCTGCGTGAGGTCGGCTATTGCAGCGGTATCGAGAATTACTCGCGGCATCTTTCGGGTCGCAAGCCCGGCGAGCCACCGTGGACGCTGCTCGACTACTTCCCAGACGACTATCTCATGTTCATCGACGAGTCGCACCTGGCGATCCCGCAGGTGCGCGGCATGTACCACGGTGATCGTTCGCGGAAAGACGTGCTCGTGGAATACGGTTTCCGTCTTCCCTCAGCGCGCGACAACCGGCCACTGACGTTCGAGGAGTTCCTCGACCGGATCAACCAGGTCATCTACGTTTCGGCGACACCGGGCCCCTGGGAACTCCAGGTCAGCGAGCAGATCGTCGAGCAGATCATCCGGCCGACTGGACTCCTCGATCCGGAGATCAGCGTGCGGCCGACCAGGGGGCAAATCGACGACCTTCTCCACGAGATCCGCCAGCGCGTCGCCCGCGGCGAACGGGCGCTGGTCACGACGCTCACCAAGAAGATGGCCGAGGATCTCGCCGACTACCTCAAGGAGGTCGGTATCCGGACGCATTATCTGCACAGCGAGATCGATACGATCGAGCGCGTGGAGATTCTCCGCGACCTGCGGCTCGGTGTGTACGATGTCGTTGTCGGGATCAATCTCCTGCGCGAGGGGCTCGACCTGCCGGAGGTCTCGCTCGTCGCGATTCTGGATGCCGACAAAGAAGGGTACCTCCGCTCGGAGAGCGCGCTCATCCAGATGATCGGTCGGGCTGCCCGGCACGTGAACGGGCTCGTCATCATGTACGCCGATACGGTGACCGAGTCGATGCGCCGCGCGATCGAGGAGACCTACCGACGCCGCAAGATCCAGATGGAGTACAACGAGCGGCACGGGATCCAGCCGCGCAGCATCGTCAAGCAGGTGCGTGACCTGACGGATCGGATCCGTCAGGCAGCCGAGGAGCGTGCCCCGTATCATGCTGAGCCGACCGCTCCCCATGCTGGAGTGCTCGGTGAGCTCTCGCCGGACGAGCTGGCTCGGCTCATCCGCGATCTCGAGCGACAGATGAAGGAAGCTGCCAAGCAGCTGGAGTTCGAGAAGGCTGCGTTGCTGCGCGATCAGATCTTCGAGCTCCGGCGGTTGCAGGAAGTCTTGCGCTGAGCGGCGTATCCCCTCGACCGGAGCCGGAGGACAGCCCAGAGGGAACACGGGAAACAGAACGTCGAAGGGCCAGGGCGGGCTCACCGCCCTGGCCCTGGTTTCGGTTCCTCGCTCAGGAGCGCATCGGAAGCGGTTGCCAGCGACCGAAGTCCTCCGGCCCAGGATGCTCGATGTAGGCGCCGATCGTGCCGAAGGCGAAAATCGCTGCCCCGATGACGAGCAGGATGCCAGCGATCGGCCGGAGTACCGGTACGCGATAGGCGAACGGCACGAGGATCGCGCCGATGCCGATCGCGGCATAGGCGATCGCCCACATGACCGGGCTGCGCGTCAGGCTGTGCTGCAGGATCGCCACGGCGATCGTCACCAGTACGATCCCACCCGGCAAGCTGAGCCAGGCCAGCGGTCGCAGGTCGTGTCCCTTGAGGATCACCAGCCCCGCGATGGCTAGGAGGACGCCGAAGTAGACGGCTGGCTCGCCCATGATGATGTTGTTGCCACCCGGCAACGGCCAGGTCAGCGTGAGGTGCAGCCCCGGCACGGCCAGTACCAGTCCGATCGCGAGGAAGCTCCAGCCCCATGGACGTACTGCCTCGGCTGGCGCCTCGAGATACCGCCACCCGTAGAACGCTGCCAGCAACGAGCCGGTGACGACAGCGACCATCATGAGCGTGAGATAGTCGATGAACATCGCTTACCCCTCCCTTCCCCTCCGCTCGGTTCCCGGAAACACTGTAACGACTCCTCAGGACGTCAGCGTGACAAGAGCGCAACAACGGACGACAGCGTGCGCGCCAGCGGCGGACGGTCGACTCAGTGGCCACTGCTCAACGACACACCGGGTACGACCACATCGAACACGCCGGGGTTCTCCGGCCCTTCGACGTGGATCACACCGGAAGCTCCCTTCATCAGGCGTCCCAGAGCATGGTCGACCATGACGTAGTCGCCCGGTACCTCGAGCGTGAACTCGACGATCGTCGCCCCTCCTGGCGGTACCGTCGTCGTCTGGACGTTCTCGGCCCAGAGGGAACCGGCCTCGAGAGCTACCCGATCGAAGATCTCTCCGATCACGTGGAAGCTGGACGTGAGATTGACGCCACCGTTCCCGAAGAAAATCCGCACACGCTCTCCCACGTTCGCCCGGAGCGCACGGTCACCGGTGAGCGCACCCACCGACCCGTTGAAGACGACATAGTCGGGTTGCTCGGCGAGGCACTTCTCGAGCGAGAACTGCCAGAGGCCGGGCTGGCCACGCTGGCCGGTCAGGTAGAAGTCACCCTGCATGACGTAGAACTCGCGATCGACCGGTGGGAACCCTTCCGGCGGCTCCACCACGATGAGGCCGTACATGCCGCTGGAGATGTGCATCGGAATCGGCGGAACTGCGCAGTGGTACACGTAGACGCCTGGCTTGAGCGCCTTGAAGCGGATCGTCGCGCTCTGTCCCGGGTTGACGACCGTGTACTTCGCACCGCCACCGGGGCCCGTTACAGCATGGAGGTCGATGTTGTGCGGTGTCCGGTTGTCCGGATGGTTGCGCAGCGTCAGTTCGACGATATCGTCTTGTCGCACCCGGATCATCGGCCCAGGTACGGTACCACCGAACGTGAAGAAGACGAAACCGACGTTGTCATCGATGAGTGCAGGGATCTCGCGCGTTTCGAGCTCTACTTGCACGACGGTCGCTGGTCGGCCGTTGACCGGTGGTGCGACCTCGGGAAGCGGAAGCCGCTGTAACCCATTCGGTACTGCAGGCGTCGGGCTGGGCGCAGCAGTGCTGGCGGCCTGTGCTGCAGCTCCCCGATTCGCCTCCGCTGCATCGCCGCACGCACTCGCGACCGCCCCGAGTACTGGTACTGCGGCGAGGAGGCCGCTCCGCAGGAGTACCGATCGTCGCGTGAACCGGATCTCCGCCATTGCGATTCCCCTTTCCCGTCTTCGATCGCCTCGAGCGATCGTTTCCGAGGAGGAAGGATCGCGATCGCGCCGGAGATCGCACACGCACAGAAGGGTAGTTCCTTCCTACCCGATCGGAGAGAAATCCGACCTACCCGATCGGGTAGGTCGGAGACTGGCACGGGTACCCGTCATCGGCTCAGGTGGCAGAACCGTTTTGGTGTGTGCGGACCAAGCCGGTGCGCAAGGCGTAGGCGATGACCTGGGCCCGATTCTCGAGGTGGAGCTTACTCATGATATTCCGCAGGTGGTATTTGACCGTATTCTCGCTGATGAACAGCCGCTGGGCGAGTTCGCGGTTCGAGGTCACACCCTGGACGAGGAGCTCCAAGAGTTCGCGCTCGCGTTCCGTCAACGTCGTCTCCTCGGTCCGGCGGACCTCACCCTGGCCGAATTCCTTGAGGACATGCCGGGCGAGCCGTGGGGTGAAGACCGGTACGCCGGCTTGCACTGCTTCGAGCGCGCGGAAGAACTCGTCCGTCTCGAGATTCTTGAGGAGGTACCCGTAGGCGCCGGACTTGATCGCCTCGAACAGGTCGGCCTCGTCGTCCGAAGCCGTGAGGACGACGACTTTCACCTCCGGAAGTTCGGTCGCCAGGATCCGTGTCGCGGTCAAGCCGTCGACTTCCGGCATGGTCAGATCCATCAACACGATGTCCGGTTTGAGCTGGCGCGCGAGTTCGACTGCCTCGCGTCCGTTCGCAGCCTCGCCGATCACATCGATCCCACGTGCTTCCAAAAGACTCCGCAGGCCGTCGCGAAAGAGCGGGTGGTCATCGGCGATCAAGACGCGCATCCAGCCCTCCGTTCACGTTCGCCGGAGCCGTGTGCAGTGGAATCACGACTTCGACAGTCGTCCCGCTCCCCGGTGTCGAGACGATCCGCAGCGTGCCGCCGGCTGCCTCGGCACGTTCGCGCATCGTCGCGAGCCCGAATCGTGGGAAGTGCCCGCGTTCGAGCGTGCTCGGATCGAAACCGATACCGTTGTCCCGGATACAGACGCGCACGGCTCCATCGACCCGGGAGAGTTCGACGATCGCTTCGGTCGCCCGCGCGTGCTTGCGCACGTTCGCCAGTGCTTCCTGGACGATCCGCAGGAGTTGGAGTTCCGCGATCGGCTGAAGGCTGCGGAATGCATCCTCGTCCGGCTCGATCACGAACCGGGCTGCGATATTGCTCTGTTCCTGCCAACGCTCGAGATAGCTCCGCAGTGCATCGGGAAGACTCCGGTCCGGAGCCAGGTTCGTCCGGAGCCCCAGGATCCCCTCACGCACGTCCGCGTAGGCGTCACGAGCGGCTCGCTCGAGCTGCTCCAAGTGTCGTTCGATCTCCGGGAGTCGTTCCGGCTGGCGCAGGAGTTCACGCACAGCGGACACTTTGGTGATCACATACCCGAGAACCTGGGCGAGGCTATCGTGCATCTCGCGAGCGATCCGCTCGCGCTCCTCGCTGATCGCCAACCCCATCAGCCGGCGATGCAAGCGCGCATTGGTAATCGCGAGCGCAGCCTGGGTCGCGAATCGCTCCAGTCGCGACCGGTCCTGCTCGTCGAACGGCAAGCCGTCTTCCCGATCGGCCAAGTAGAGGCCACCGAGAATGCCTTCCTGCGTCCTGATCGGTACTCCGAGCAGGCTCTGCATCGGTGGATGCCCCTCGGGATACCGACGGACACCGGGATACCGCTCGAGATCCTCGATATTGAGCGAACGGTTCTCGCGCAGGACGAGCTCCAGGATGCCGTGCTCGCCCATCGAGCTCTCGGCACACTGTGCGGTGCGTGGGTACCCGGACGTGAAGAGCGCCCGGTTCCCGTGCTCGTCCTGCAGGATCAGCAGCCCGTAGCGGGCACCGACGAGTCGCCGGGCTTGGTCGACCACCCGTTGCAGGACAACAGCGAGGTCGAGTTCGGCCGCGATCGCCAGGCCAGCCTCGTGCAGCGCGACGAGTTCGGCGTGTTGCGCGAGCAACTGGCGATGAAGGTGCCCGACCAGACGGAAGATCCAGTCCGCGAAGGCGACGACACCAGCGACAGCGAGGACACTGCTCACGCCCCAAGCCCAAGAGGCGCCGAGGAGCGGAACGAGTCCGTGGCCGAGAAGCACGAGCAGGGCGAGGAATCCCAACGGCAAGACGACACCGAGCCGCTTCAACCGGTGAAGCGAGCGTTCGAGCTGGATGGTCGGATCAGAAAGGCCTACTCTCGACATCGTGCGTCGCAATCCTACCCGATTCATCAGGATACCACCGTTGGCATGGGCTTCGGCCTGGCTCCTCGCACTCACACGGGCGCCATGATGCGGCGCATGCTGGAGCAGCTTCTCGGTGCCCGTGCAGCCAGCAGCGGTGCGGTAGACTTGTACTTGACAGCTCCGTGCAACGGAGTATGATCGGAAACAGCGCGGTTGCGAAATCGCGGAAGGAAGCGGAGCGAGACCATGCAGCAGACGACGCTCATCACGATGACGCCGGAAGCGGTGCGCCGCCTCAAGGAGTTCATGGACGAGCAGGGGATGCCGGACGCGTATCTCCGCGTCTTCGTGGCTCCTGGTGGATGCTCTGGCCTCCAGTACGGGATGGCGCTCGAGGAGTCGGCCGAGGAAGACGACTTCACGTTCGAGATCGACGGTGTCCGCGTCATCGTCGATCCCTTCAGTGCCACCTACCTGGAGGGAGCCGAGATCGACTACGTGAATAGTCTCATGGGCGGCGGCTTCACCGTTCACAATCCGAACGCAGTTGCGACCTGTGCCTGCGGCCACAGCTTCGATGCCGGTGGCAATGCCGGAACGGCACAGGGTTGCGGCTGTGGCGGAGGCTGGTGATCCTGGTTCGGTTCTGCGAAGCGAGAGCGCACGACGGCAGCTTCCCATTTTGGGAGCTGCCGTTATACTTCTTATGACACCGCCCGGGGGAATGCCGGAACTGGCAGACGGGCGTGACTTAGGATCACGTGCCGAAGAGGCGTGTGGGTTCGAGTCCCACTTCCCCCACTGTACTTTCTTCTGGCAACCGCTGGTGTGCTTCGCACGCGTCTTCCTCGTGCACGAGCGATCCGGCAGCTGATCGGGCCGGGAGCGTGTCCCGGCATCCCGCGTCGCTGGCGCTAGGGTGGTGCGGATGACGGCGCCGGTGCGTGGCTCGTGAAGGAAGACGAACCGGCCGGGCTATCCCGGCCGGTTCCTGTCTCCGGCATGTGGGTTGTACGGCTCACACCTCGCGGTATTCGCCCTCGACCGTCTCCTCGCCGGACGAGCCGCTGCCGGCAGTCCCCTGACCGCCGTCCGGACCAGCACTGCTCGTCGTCCCAGCCTGCTCGTACATCCGAGCACCGACCTGCGAGAGCGTCCGCGCCAGCTCGTCGTAGGCCGGCCGCAGCCGTGCGGTGTTCATCGGATCGCGCTCGACGATCTCGCGCACGGTCTGGATCTTGTTCTCCAGCTCCAGCTTGAGATCGGACGGGATCCGATCGGAGAACTCGTTCAGCGTCTTCTCGGCCTGGTAGACGAGCGCCTCGGCCTGATTGCGCAGTTCGATCGCCTCGCGCTTGCGGCGGTCTTCCTCGGCATGCTCCTCGGCCTCGCGGATCATCCGCTGGATTTCCTCTTCGGTCAGGCCGGTCGAGGCCGTGATCGTGATCTTCTGCTCCCGACCGGTCGCCAGGTCACGGGCCGAGACCGTGAGGATCCCGTTGGCATCGATATCGAACGTGACCTCGATCTTCGGCACGCCGCGCGGTGCCGGCGGGATGCCGTCCAGGATGAAGCGACCGAGCGTCTTGTTGTCGGCTGCCATCGGTCGCTCGCCCTGCACGACGTGGATCTCGACCTGCGTCTGGTTGTCGGACGCCGTGGTGAAGATCTGGCTCTTCCGCGTCGGAATCGTGGTGTTGCGCGGGATGATCGGCGTCGCCACACCACCCAGCGTCTCGATCGCCAGCGTCAGCGGCGTCACGTCGAGGAGCAGGACCTCCTTGACCTCACCGGCGAGGACGCCCGCCTGAATCGCGGCGCCAATCGCCACGACCTCGTCCGGGTTGATCCCCTTATGGGGCTCCTTGCCGAAGAACTCTTGCACCTTGCGCTGGATCAGCGGCATGCGGGTCTGCCCACCGACCAGCACCACCTCGTCGATATCGCGCGGCGAGAGTCCCGCGTCCTTGAGTGCCTGCTCCATCGGCGGGATCGTCTTTTCGACCAGATCGGCGACCAGCTGCTCGAGCTTGGAGCGGGTCAGCGTCTTGACCAGGTGCTTCGGGCCAGTCGCATCCGCCGTGATGAACGGCAGGTTGATCTCGGTCTGCTGCACGCTCGAGAGCTCGATCTTCGCCTTCTCGGCTGCCTCCTTCAAGCGCTGGAGCGCCATCCGATCCTGCCGCAGGTCGATTCCTGTCTCGCGCTTGAATTCGTCGCACAGCCAGTCGATGATCCGCTGGTCGAAGTCGTCACCACCCAGGTGCGTATCGCCGTTGGTCGCCAGCACCTGGAAGACACCTTCCGAGATATCGAGGATCGAGATGTCGTAGGTCCCGCCACCCAGGTCGTAGACGGCGACCTTCTCCTCACCCTTCTTGTCCAGCCCGTAGGCCAGTGCGGAGGCCGTCGGCTCGTTGATGATCCGCAACACCTCGAGCCCGGCGATCCGTCCGGCGTCCTTGGTCGCGTTGCGCTGGCTGTCGTCGAAGTACGCCGGCACCGTAATGACCGCCTTGTCGACCTTCTCGCCCAGGTAGGCCTCGGCGTCCTGCTTGAGCTTCTGCAGGATCATCGCCGAGATCTCCTGCGGCGTGTACCAGCGGTCACCCATCTTGACCTCGACGCCACCGTTCTGGGCCCGCCGTACCTGGTACGGCACCAGCTTGATCGTCTTTTGCACTTCCGGATCGTCGAAGCGGCGACCCATGAAGCGCTTGATCGAGTAGATCGTGTTCTCCGGGTTGGTGATCGCTTGCCGCTTCGCGAAGCGACCGACCAACCGCTCACCGCTCGGTGTCACGGCGACCACCGATGGGGTCAGTCGCTCTCCCTCGGCATTGGGGATCACGACCGGTTCACCACCCTCGATGACGGCCATCACCGAGTTTGTCGTTCCGAGGTCGATTCCGATCACGCGTCCCATGGTTACTCCTCACCTCGCTTTCCTTCCTCGGATTCGTTCGGCGTTGTCGTTTCCTCTCCGGGCGGTGTCGCCCGGCGTTCGACCCGCACGAGGGCTGGTCGCAGCACCCGACCGCGCAGCCGATAGCCGCGTCGGATCTCTTCGACGACCACGTGATGCGGCCCTTCGCCGGTGACAGCAACCGCCTCGTGCTCTTCCGGCGAGAACGGCTTCCCGACTACCTCGATCGGCTCGACACCTTCGCTCTCGAGCACCGCCCAGAGCTTACGCTCGATCAGCAGCAAGCCCTGGACCCAGGCGTTGTCCTTGACATCCTCCGGCAAATGCGCGATCGCCAGGTGGAAGTCGTCCAGAACCGGGAGCAATTTCTGGATCAGCTCCATGTGCGCCAGGTGCTTGAACTCCTCGAGTTCTTGCTCCACCCGGCGCTTGTAGTTCAAGAATTCCGCGCGCGCTCGCCGCGCCTGATCGAGGTACTCTTCGACCAGCTGCTTGAGGTGCTCGTTTTCCTGGCGGAGCGCTTCGAGTTCGTCCGCTGGAGCGGGTGGCGGTGGCTGAACCTCTTCCGGTGTGGCGACCTCGCTGGGCACCGGAACAGGCTCGCCCGTTGCCGCCTGCGTTGCCTCCGCCGGGTTCTCGACGCGCTCCGGCTGCTCGTGCATCATCGGACTCCTCCCTCCCATTCGGGCTCACCGGAAAGTTCGCTCATGAGTTCGGACACGACGGACGACAGGAACCGGACTGCGGCGACTGCTCGAGCATACGCCATCCGCTGCGGCCCGAGCACACCGAGCCACCCCGTGATGTCCGTCCCCGAGCGATACGACGACAATACGAGACTGAACGGTCGGAGCTCGCGCAGGGCGAGATCCGATCCGATCAGCACGCGCACACCTTCGTCCGGCTCGAGGCGCGGCAGCAGCCAGGTGAGCAGCATGCCGCCGCGCAGGACCTCCAGCAGTACCTGCGCCAAATTCGCCTGAGCGAACTCCGGCTGCCGGATCACATATTCGAGCCCTTCGGCATAGAGTTCCGAGCGCTGCTCTTGCTCGATGAAACGGAGCGCTTCGGCGATGCGCCGCAAAACGAGCGCGACCGATGGTTCCGCCCCCCGCGCGCGTCGCTCGACGGCGTGTCGGTCGAGCCAGCGCAGCTCCGGGTTGAGTCTCCGGCTGAGCGCACTCAATTGCTCCTGTTCGAGCGGCTCTCCGAGTTCGAGCAAAGACTGGTGGATCGCACCCGATTGCGTCACGAGAACCAGCAACACCACGCGGCGCCGTAGGCTGATCAGCTCGAAGTGACGCAGTCGCTCGACCCGGGCGCGCGGTGGCGTGACCAGCCCCACGTTTCCGCTCGTGTCGGCCAGGACCGACGCCGCCAGCTTGAGCCAGCTGGGTACCTGCTGCTCGACCTGGCGGAACTGATGCCGGATCATCACTTGCTCTTCCGGCGTCAGCTCGCTGTCCTCCATCAGGTGCTGCACGTAATAGCGCAGCCCTTGCTCGGTCGGCACGCGGCCGGCCGACGTGTGCGGTTGCGCCAGAAAGTCCAGCGCCTCGAGGACGCTCATGTCGTTGCGCACCGTTGCTGGGCTGACACCCAGCGCGACACGCTCGACGAGCGCCTTCGAGCCAACCGCCCGCCCCGAGCGGAGGTATTCCTCCACCACGTGACGGAGAATCTGTCGCTGTCGTTCGGTCAGCTGCACGCTCATCGTACCCCGCTTAGCACTCGTGACTGCCGAGTGCTAGCCTACGGCAAGGATAAGACTTGCTATGAATCATGTCAAGGTGCTGTGCCGCACGCTGCTGGTGGGCCACGGGCGCGGGTGATTGTGTCGCTGAGTGCTGTCCGGGCGATCCTGCGCTGGCTACGGCCGTCTCGTCCTACGAACGAGAGCGGCCACGACAGCCGCTAGACCGAGCAGGGCCAGTCCGATGGCAGACGAACTGCTCCGTGTGTTTGCCCGCTCGTTCAGCCACTGCTTCCAGGCGCGATCGAGTCCGTCGACCGTCGTTCCCAAGCTGCGTGCCAGTGCTTCGTCGTCGGTCACCCCTTCCCGGTAGGCGGCGAGGAGGCGTCGCACACCATCCTCGCCGTAGGTGGCGACGATGAACGCGACGACGCCCCGGCTGGCGGCATAGCCGAGAAGAGCGCTCTCCTGATCGGTGCCGAAGCCACCGCCGAGCGCGCGGAGGGAAGGAAGCGTCCCCTCGCGACGGGCGCGCTCGAGGGCTGCATCGAGGCGCGGGTCCTCCTCTGTCTGGTACAGCGTCGCCAGTCCCTCGTCCAGCCAGGTGGGCGGCGGGCCGAAAGGATTGTCGGTTGCCTGTGCGATGACGAGGTGGAGGACCTCGTGACTCAGGATCCGTGCGATTTCCGGCTGGGAGCCCGGTCCGGGACTGATCCCTGCCAGCACGAGGCGGTATTCCGGAATCGCGATGCCACCGATCCACTCCTCGCTCTGTGCCGGAAGCGCGCTCCGCAGGGCTTGCGGCGATGGGTAGAGCACGACGCGGAGCGGTGCGTCCAGTGAGACCGCGAACCGTTCCCCGAAAGCGGTCACCGCCTGCTCGGTGACAGTGAGCGCTGCCTCGATAGAGCGGTCATCATCTACCGCGCTGAAGATCTCGACCGGGCCCCGTGCCCGTCGTGTCCAGCGGTAGCGATCGTCGAAGTAGGCAAGCGTGCGTTCCGGCGAGTCGCTCCAGCTTCCGTCGGCGAAAAACAACCGCCAGCGATAGGCGATGTCGATTCCCGGCGGCAGGTAGTTGACGCGCATGTCGCGCTCGTACCGGAGGGCGAGGTGTGTGCTGGGTGTGAACGGAGGGCGAACGACGAAGGTGACGCGACCGAGTATGGGCCGGTACCGCAGCTCGACGCGTACGACCGGCGCGGTGCTCTCCGCCTCGAGCGTGAACACGATCCGATCCGGAAATGCGACCGCCGCACCGAGGTCGGTGAACCGAACGCTCGGTGCGGCGGGGACAGGTTCCGTCGCACTCCCGGTCGTGACGAGCAACAGGAGCACGAGCAGGAGCTCAGCTGTCCGCCGTGTTCGCTTCCTCGTTGTCCGCTGCGTGTTGGTGCAGGTAGGCCTCGATGAACGGATCGATCTCTCCTTCCAGCACCGCCTGGATGTTCGGCGTGCTCACCTCGGTCCGGTGGTCGGTAACCATGGTATACGGATGCAGGACGTAGGAGCGAATCCGATTTCCCCAGCCAGTGATCACCGGCTTCCCCTTCAGGCGCGCCTGCTCCTCCTGGCGCTGGCGGATCTTGAGCTCGAGGAGCCGCGCCTTCAGGATCTTCATCGCCGTTTCGCGGTTCTGGATCTGTGACCGCTCGTTCTGGCACGTCACGACGATACCCGTCGGGAGGTGCGTGATACGCACCGCCGACTCCGTCTTGTTCACGTGCTGGCCACCGTGTCCCGAGGCGCGGAACGTATCGATCCGGATGTCCTCGTCGCGGATCTCGACATCGTCGTCGTCCTCGACGAGCGGCAGGACCTCGACGAGCGCGAACGACGTGTGGCGCCGGTGTGCCGCGTCGAAGGGCGAAAGGCGCACGAGCCGGTGCGTCCCTGCCTCACCCTTCAGGTAGCCGTAAGCGTATGGCCCGCGCACCTCGACCGTCGCGCTCTTGATGCCAGCTTCCTCGCCTTCGAGGAGGTCGACGACCTCGGCATCGAAGCCAGCTCGCTGCGCCCAGCGGAGATACATACGCAAGAGCATCTCGGCCCAGTCCTGCGCATCGACCCCGCCGGTCCCGGCGTGGACAGCGAGAATCGCATCGTGCGCGTCGTACTGGCCGTTGAGCAGTAGCCGAAGTTCGAGTTGATGGACGCGCTCGGCGAGGTCGGCGGCCTCGCGTTCCACCTCGGCTGCGAGTTCCAGATCCTCGCTCGCCAGGGAGCGCAACTCGACGAGGTCACGCGCGTGCTGGGAGAGCGTCTCCCACTCGTTCACCAGCTCGCGCAGCTGGCTGAGGCGCCGCAGCAAGCGCTGAGCGCGCTGTGGATCCTGCCAGAGGTCAGGATCGGCAGTTTCCTGTTCGAGCTGCTCGATCTGCTGCCGCTTCCCGGGCAGGTCAAAGACGCACCCCGATACGATCGAGTCGCTCCACCAGCTCTTCCAGATCGACAGTCATCGGCTGTACCATACTCCACCACCTCCCACGGAAAAAGCGGCTGACCGATGCGGCCAGCCTCGTGTAGAGTATAGCAGCATCACCGGCTGGTTGACGAATCCCGACCGCTGCGGTAAGGTAAGAGCGCGGGGCGAGAATGATTCTCAGCTGCGAGCGAGTCGCAAGTCGCCCCTGACTTTCGCCAGCGATGGGACACGAGCCATGAAGGTATCGACGCGTGGTGAATACGGACTCCGAGCGATGGTCTCGCTGGCACGTATGTACGGCCGCGGGCCGATGCCGCTCAGTGTCATCGCGCAGGACTCGGCCGTCCCGGTCGCGTACCTGGAGCAGCTCATGCTTCCGCTGCGTCGCGCTGGGCTGGTCGTGTCGACGCGGGGAGCGCACGGGGGCTATCAGCTCGCTCGTCCACCGGAGCAGGTCAAGGTCGGCGAAATTTACCGAGTCATGGAAGGGCCGATCGCACCGATGGACTGCGTGCGCGAGGATGCTGACGAGGAGACCTGCCCGATGATCGACGGGTGCGCGACCCGGATCGTCTGGCTCAAGTTGCGCGACAGCATCGTCGAAGTTCTGGATTCGACGACGCTCGCTGACCTGATCGCGCAAGCCCCGCGGCCGCGTGCCGAGCAGCCGGCCTGACCGGCGTCCTGGATCGATGCTGCCTCGGGAGGTTCCGGTGAATCGAACCGAGATTTACTTGGATCATGCTGCGACGACACCGGTCGATCCGCGCGTGCTCGAGGTGATGCTGCCGTACTTCTCCAAGGCGTATGGCAATCCCTCGAGCATCTATGCGCTGGGCCGGGAAGCGCGCGCTGCATTGGATCAGGCGCGCGCCCGGATCGCGCGGATCCTCAATTGCCAGGCGCGGGAAATCGTGTTCACCAGTGGCGGAACCGAGAGCGACAATCTCGCGCTCAAGGGCGTCGCCTTCTGGCACCTCCTGAACGGGCGTGGTCGTCATATCGTGACGACCGCCTTCGAGCATCATGCAGTGCTCCACAGTGCCGAGTACTTGGAGCGGTTCGGCTTCGAGGTGACCTATGTCCGGCCGGACCCTGACGGCATCGTTCATCCCGAGGCGATCGAAGAGGCGCTGCGACCGGACACGATTCTGGTCTCGGTCATGTACGCCAACAACGAGATCGGCACCATCCAGCCGATCCGCGAAATCGCACGCCTGTGCCGCAAGCGCGGTATCACCTTCCATACCGACGCGGTGCAGGCTGCGGGCACGCTTCCACTCGACGTCGAGAAGCTCGGTGTCGACCTGCTCTCGGTCAGCGCGCACAAGTTCTACGGCCCGAAGGGCGTGGGGTTTCTCTACGTACGCAGCGGTACCCCGATCCTGTGGCAACAGCATGGTGGTGCGCAGGAAAGCAACCGGCGGGCTGGAACGGAGAACGTTCCGGGCATCGTCGGGATGGCCTATGCGCTCGAACTGGCCTACGAAGAACTCGAGGAACGCAACGCGCGGATCCAGGCGCTCCGCGATCGGCTCATCGACGGCATCTTGAGCCGCATACCGGACGCGCGCCTCAACGGAGACCGCGAGCGCCGGTTGCCCAATAACGTCAATGTCACCTTCGAGGGTGTCGACGGCGAGACCCTGCTGCTCAACCTCGATCTCCACGGTATCGCTGCTTCTTCGGGATCGGCCTGTACGACCGGCTCGACCGAGCCGAGCCACGTGCTGCTCGCGATCGGCCTCACCCCCGAGCAGGCCCGCAGTAGCATTCGCTTGACGCTCGGCAAGGACAATACCCCGGAAGAGATCGAGCGAACGCTCGATGTCCTGGCGGAGACGGTCAGCCGGTTGCGCTCGCTCGCACGCGCTCGGGCGCGCTAGCTCGGTTCGCGCCGGCTCGCCAGGAGCGCGCGCAGTTCCTCCGGGAGTGGCGGAAGCGCGTCCAGATCGGGCAGACCGAATCGTTCGAGGAACAGCGTGGTCGTCCCGTACTCGACCGGCTGACCGGGGCTGGCGCGCCGTCCCACCGGTTCGATGAGCCCATGCGCGAGCAACGTCTGCAAGGCGGCGCTCGAATCGACACCCCGCACCGCATCGATCTCGGCACGCGTCACCGGTTGCAGGTACGCCACGATCGCCAGCGTTTCCAGTGCCGCGGCCGAAAGCCGGCTCCGGTCGGTGTTGCCGAGGAACTCCGCGATGAACGGGCCGAGTTCCGGAGCGGTGGCGAGCTGAAGACGGTCGTCGTGGCGGAGGAGCACGAGACCGAGGGCGGCTGCCCGCTGGGCGAGTTCGGCGACCATGCCCTCCAGCTCCTCGAGCGAGACGTCGAGCACGGCCGCGAGCCGCTCGCCGGCGACGGGCTCACCGGAGACGAAGAGCAACGCGCCGAGGAGCGCAACGCGGTCAGGCGCGGTCATGGTTCGCTCCGTGGTCGCACCCAGATCTCGCCGAACTGCTCCGCTTGCTCGACTTCGATCTCGCGGCGACGAGCCAGCGTCAACAGTGCCAGCACGCCGACCGCGACCTCGCTCCGGGTCGGGCACTCACCAAGAAGCTGCCGGAACGTGCGCTGGCCGCGCAGCCGGCTGCGGAACCGCTCGATCATCGTCGTGAGTGCGACCACCGGCCGGAGCCGAAGCGGGAGTGGCAGCGGCCGGCACCGGCGCGCCCAACGGGTGAGTGCCCAGAGCAGTTGGTCGCTGGTTCCGGACACTGCTCGTGCGGGCGGCTTCGGCTGCGGGGGACGTGTCCAGGAACGGTAGCCGGCATCGTCTCGCGCCCGCAGCCACGCCGCGGCCTCGCGAAACGCGCGGTAGCGCTGCAGGTCAGCGACGAGCGGATCCTCGTGGTACGGAGACGGCGACTCCGGCCGTGGTAACAGCGCCCGAGCCTTCAAGGCGGTCAGCCGGCTGGCGACGACGAGAAAGTCCGCCAGAAGTTCCGGGTGAGCGACCTCGATCGGTTCGAGAGCGGCCAGAAACTGTTCCGTTACCGCCTGCAACGAGAGCGTCGTGATCGGAAGTTCCTGCGCCTGCACCAGCTGGAGCAGCAGATCGAGCGGCCCCGAGAAGTCGCCCACCGTGACGGGAATCGCACGGAGATGAGTCGATCCGACTACAGGGTGCATCGTCCGGCCTCTAGAGCGGTGATTCACCGACGACGAGACGGAACAACAAGCGGTAGACCGGGACATACATCGCTGCCAGAATGCTCCCGCCGAGGCTCCCGAACACGATGAGCACGAGCAGGATGCCGACACCGTAGCGCTCGAGCGGTGCCAGCACGGGATACCAGAAGGCGGGCAGCAGGCCGAGCAGGATCTTCAACCCGTCCAGCGGAGGAATCGGTATCAGGTTGAACGCCGCCAGCAGGAGATTGACCAGGATGAGGCGTTGCACGAAGGTCGTCACCGGTTCCGGAGCGGCAGGCAGCCCGATCCGGTAGGGCAAGGCAAAAGCGAGGGCGAGTACGACATTGGAGAGCGGCCCGGCGAGTGCCGTCAGCGCCATTCCGCGGTGGCCCCAGCGCAACCGGTTGGGGTTGACCGGCACCGGTCTGCCCCAGCCGATCCCGAACCCGAGGAAGACGATCAGCAGGAGCCCGATCGAACCGATCGGATCGAGGTGCGCCAGCGGGTTCAGCGTGACGCGACCGAGCCGTGCCGCAGTGTCGTCGCCGAGCCGGAGCGCTGTCCACGCGTGCGCAAACTCGTGGATCGTGATCGCGACGACGAACGCGACGAGCGTGGCGAGGATGGTTTCGGCATCCAGTCGACCGAGCACGGCAGCCTACGGCGTGCAACCGGGATAGAGGTGGCAAGCCACGTAGTGACCGCCGCCCTGGTCGACGAAGCGCGGCTCGACCTTCGCGCACACGTCCATCGCATACGGACAGCGTGTGTGGAAGCGGCATCCGGACGGCGGGTTGATCGGGCTCGGCACGTCACCGGTCAGGATGATCCGCTCGCGCTTCTTCTCGATCTTCGGATCGGGGATCGGCACGGCGCTCAAGAGTGCCTTCGTATAGGGATGGAGCGGGTCATCGTAGAGCGCGTTGCGGTCGGCCAGCTCGACGATCTTCCCGAGATACATCACCGCCACGCGGTCGGAAATGTGGCGCACCACGCTCAGGTCGTGCGCGATGAAGAGATAGGTCAGGTTGAACTTCTCCTGTAGTTCCTCGAGCAGGTTGATGATCTGCGCTTGGATCGAGACATCGAGTGCCGAGACCGGCTCGTCGGCCACGATGAAATCCGGGTTGGCGGCCAGGGCGCGAGCGATCCCGATCCGCTGGCGCTGTCCACCGGAGAACTCGTGCGGGTAGCGGTTGGCGAAGTACGGGTTCAGTCCGACGATTTCCAAGAGTTCCTGCACGCGCTGGTTCCGCTGCTCCTTCGGAACCAGGTTATGGATCTGCATCGGCTCGGCGATGATGCTGCCGACCGTCATTCGCGGGTTGAGGGAGGCATACGGATCCTGGAAGATCATCTGCATGTGCCGGCGCATCTTCCGCATCTCGCCGGGCGGCAGCTTCGTCAGATCGACCCCGTTGAACAGCACCTGTCCCTCGGTCGGCTTGTAGAGCTGCAGGATCGCGCGTCCGGTCGTACTCTTGCCGCAGCCGCTCTCGCCGACGAGCCCGAGTGTCTCGCCGCGGTAGACCTTGAACGAGATGTCGTCGACCGCCTTGACCCACCCGACGCGCCGTTGCAGGATGATCCCGCGCGTCAGCGGGAAGTACATCTTCAGGTTGCGGACATCGAGCAGAACCTCGCGCTCTTTCGGCGTGTTCGCTTGCGGCAATGCCTGTGCCTCAGTTGCCATCGTCAGCCCTCACCTCTCCGTGTCGCCGTGGGCCAGCGAGCGAGACCTCTTCCCAATACCAGCATGCCGAGCGATGGACCGGGTTGACGTCGAAGAGGGGTGGATTCTTCTCGCTGCACTTCTCGCGCGCGAAGTCGCAGCGCGGCACGAACGGACACATGTCGGGAAGATCGATCAGGTCAGGCGGGAGCCCGCGGATCGGATTGAGCCGTTCCTTGCGCGGTGCGTCCAGGCGCGGGATCGAGTTCAGGAGCCCGACCGTGTACGGGTGCTTCGGATTTTCGAACAGCTCCTCGGTCGGTGCGGATTCGACGATGTGCCCAGCGTACATCACGTTGATGCGATCGGTCATCCCGGCCACGACACCCAGGTCGTGGGTGATGAGGATGAGCGCCGTGTTGTGCTCGCGCTGGAGGTTCCGGATCAGATCGAGGATCTGTGCCTGGATCGTCACATCGAGCGCTGTCGTCGGCTCATCGGCGATCAAAAGCGAGGGATTGCACGAGAGCGCCATGGCGATCATCACGCGCTGGCGCATGCCACCGGAAAACTGGTGCGGATACTGGTCGACCCGCTGCTCAGCGTTGGGGATCCCGACCATCTTGAGGAGTTCGATCGCCCGCTGCCGGGCCTGTTGCTTGCTCATGCCGAGATGCAATTCGAGCGCTTCGCTGATCTGGCGGTTGATCGTGAGCACCGGATTGAGCGAGGTCATCGGATCTTGGAAGATCATCGCGATCTTCCGTCCACGGATCGACCTGACCTCGTCGTCGCTCATTTTGAGGATGTCTTCACCCTCGAAGAGGATCTCCCCGCTCACGATCTTGCCCGGAGGGCTGGGAATCAAGCGCATGATCGAGAGTGCGGTGATGCTCTTCCCGCATCCGCTCTCGCCCACCAGTCCGAGCGTCTCGCCCGGCATGAGATGAAACGAGACGCCATCGACCGCCTTTACCACACCGTCCTGCGTAAAGAACTGCGTCCGGAGATCGCGCACCTCGAGCAGCGGTTCCATCGCGCCTCCTCACATGGTCGATCACAGGCCGGAATCCCGCTCTCAGCGGCTACGCGCTCAGTCTAGCGGTTTCGTGCTGCACCGTCAACAGGAGCCCACCGACCCACTTCGTGCGTGGTGCTGGCCTGGATCTTGGTTCTCTCCACCACGGCGGGGACGGTCTACCCGAAAGCCGGTGCCGCTGAGGCCGCCCGTCACTCACCGGTTCGGCTGCAGGCTCCACTGTTCGACACCGACTCGCGTCCGAACCACGAGCGCGTTCAACGTGGGAATCTGCAACCGTTCCGCGCGGACGACAACGACATCTGGAAACGCGAGCGGGAGAACCGGGAGATCGGTCAGTACCCGCTCTTCGACTGCACGGTACAGTTCCGTCCGCCGCGCTCGGTCACTGGTTGCGACCGCCTCGACGAGGAGTTGGTCGACGTCCGAATTCAGGTAATGCCCGAAGTTCAAACCGTCGAAGAACGAGTCGCTCGACCAGACCGCGCTCTGATCGGGATCGACGTCCCAAAGCACTCCGATGAGGAGCGCCTCGAAATCCCGCTCCTGGGTCGCTCGCTGGCGCACTTCGGCCCAGGAGGCGAGATCGAGTTGCACTTCGACGCCGATCGCACGCCACTGTTGCTGGAGGAGCTCGGCGATTGCCCGTCGGCTGGGGTCGGAACCGGTCGCCAGCAGGTGGAACTGCAGTCGTTGCCCGTCCCGCACGCGGATGCCGTCGTCACCGGGTACCCAGCCGGCTTCTTCCAGCAGCCGCTGCGCTTCTGCTGGGTCATAGCTGGAGCGCACGGGTGGCTCGCCAGCCGCCCAAGAGGCGGGTGGCTGGAGGCCCTCAGCGACGCGGGCTCGGTCGCCCCACACCTTCTCGACGATCGCAGCCCGGTCGGTACCGAGGAGCAGCGCACGCCGGATGCGGGCATCCGCGAACAGCCGGCTCTTCGCAGGATCGAGCTGGAACGCCACCAGGACGAGCTCGTACCCGGGGTATCGCTCGACCGTCACCCCATCGATGTTCGGGAGCTGTCCCGCTCGTGCTGCGTCGACCACGGCCCAGTCGATGCTGCCATCGCGGAGCCCCTGCACCAGCTCGTCCAGCGTGGCGACGACCCGGTAGGTGTACTGCGGTACCTGCGGAGCACCGCGATAGTACTCCGGATTAGCCCGAAACGTGATCGACACTCCGCGCACCCATTGGCTGAAGATGAAGGGACCTGTCCCGACCGCCGACGAGAGGCCGAACGGATCGGTTACCAGTTGCTGTGGCAGGACAGTGCCCAGCACGTGTTCCGGCACGATGCCGATCGTTCCCAGTGTCGGCAGGAAGGAGGCGTCGGGCCGGATGAGCGTGATCCGCACCGTCTGGCTATCGACGAGCTCGACCGACTTGACCCGCTCGGCCAGACGCGAGTAGCGTGGCGAGCGGACTTCCGGATCGAGCAGCCGCTGGTAGGTAAAGACCACGTCGTTGGCGGAAAACGGTTGGCCGTCATGCCAGCGTACCCCGGTGCGCAAGTGGAAGGTGTAAGTCGTTCCGTCGTCGCTCACGTCCCACGATTCGGCGAGGGCCGGCACCGGTTCGCCGGTCGAGGGGTCGAGCGCGACCAAACCGTCGAACACCAAACGGCTCAGCGCATCCGAAAGCGGATCGGACACGAAGAGTGGGTTGAGTGTCCGCGGCTCCTCGAGGCCTGCTTCGACGATACCGCGGCTCGTTGCTGGGCCAGCACCCGGTGTCGGCGTGAGCAGTGTCGTGACCGGAGCCGGTGCTTCGGCGGTAGCCGCTGGCGTACTCGAGGCGACGGGGGGTGGCACGGCGGCAGTCGCTGCCGGTGTCGGTGCGGCCGCCACGGGTGTCTCCAGATTGGCCGAGGAGGACCGCCGGCAAGCGAGCAGGAGCACAACCAAGAGCGTGATGACCACAACCAGCGATCGTCGCTGCACGCATCCTCCTGAGTCCCGTGCATCCCGCGTACCCAGCGTTCTCACCGGGCCGGGCAAGCGTACCACGCCGGTCAGCGCGCCTCCGCCTGGTGGGTGACCGACACTTGCGTCAGGTAGTGCCGGTAGGGTGTGTCGTCGCCGCGCACCACCGAGAGGTAGAGCTGCTGGAGCCGCGCTGTGATGGGACCGATCTCGCCGCTGCCGATCGTCCGCCCGTCGATGTTCCCGATCGGGGAAATCTGCACGCCGGTCCCGCAGAGAAACGCCTCGTCGCAGATATACAGCTCGCTCCGATCGATCTCGCGGACTTCGACCGGAATCTCGAGGTCGCGCGCGAATTCCAGGATCGTCCGGCGCGTGATTCCTTCGAGGATATCGGCGGTCACCGGGGTCGTGATCAGTGTCCCGTTGCGGACGATAAAGAGGTTCGCTGCGCTCCCTTCGGCGACCTTCCCGTGGTGGTTCAACATGATCGCGTCGTCGAAGCCGCATTCCATAGCCTGGTCCTTGGCGAAGGCGGAATTGACGTAGGCCCCACAGACCTTGGCGCGGCTGGGGATGACGACGTCGACGGTGCGCATCCACGAGCTGGTCATCAGGCGGATCGGGTGCGTGATCGGCAGATATTCCTGCATCGGGATCATGTAGATCGCCAGCTCGTCGCGGACCCCTTTGAGCTTCGGGCCGATCTCGAGGTCCGCCTTGTACACGAAGGGGCGGATGTAGACGTCGGTACGCGGCGCGTTCCGGCGTACCAGTTCGACGATCAGCTCACCGAGCTGTTCGGCATCGTAGGGAAGCTCGGCACGCAGCAGCCGGGCTGACTGCAACAGGCGCCGAGTGTGATCGAGGAGCCGGAAGATGTTGATCGTCTGCCCGTCGCGATCCAGGTAGCCGCGGATCCCGGCGAACACGCCCGTTCCGTACTGGAGCGCGTGCGTCGCGATGCTGACCTTCGCGTCCTCGATGGGGACGAAACGGCCCTCGAAAAACGCGACCGGGAAGATCTCCGTACCCGCCATCGCTCCGTCCTCCTTACGCACCGTTCACCTGGTTCACTGTACCGCTGTTCCGGCTGCTGCGAGAAGTGCTCGTGCTCCGGCAGCGAGCAATGCCGTCGTGTTGGCCGCCAGCATGCGGAACCCGCGTTCCAGCTGGCGCTGAACGAGTTCGGGAGTGGCGGCCGTGGTCCCGAGCGGCAGGCGGCCAGCGACCCGCTGGACGATCTCGTCGATCACGCGTTGCACCTCCGGGTGCATCGGCTGTCCCGGATAGCCCATCGACTGGGCAAGATCGTTGGGGCCGACGAAGAGCACGTCGATGCCTGGAATTGCCAGGTACTCCTCGAGTCGTTCAACCGCACTGATGCTCTCGATCTGGACGATCACCAGCGTCTCGGCATTCGCCGCGCGGACGTACTCGTGCAGTGGTCTGACGAGGCCGAAGGCTGCTGCGCGTACACCGGCGACGCCGCGCCGGCCATCCGGGTGATAGCGGCATGCCTCCACGACTGCCGCGGCTTCCTCCGGCGTGTTGACCTGTGGGACCATCACGCCAGCGGCGCCGAGGTCGAGATAGCGCAGGATGACCTGCCGGTGCCCGAAGGGAACGCGGACGAGCGGTACGGTTCCGGCGGACTCAGCTGCGAGGACCATGTGGTACGCTGATTCCTCGGTGATGCGGCCGTGCTCGGCGTCGATCAGGACGAAGTCGAAGCTGAGATAGCCGCAGATCTCCGCCAACTCCGGGGATGGGTACGGAATGAAGCAGCCGACGACTGCCTCACCCGCCTGGAGTCGCCGTTTCACCCGATTCTCGCGCATCGGTCTGCCCCCCACGCCGCAACCGACCTGCGCGGGCATTCTACCGCGACGGGCCGCTGCTGCCACGGGGATGACACTGGTAAGTTTGCAGCGCTGCGATCGTACCCTCGAGCGGTACGAGTAGCGCGCTCGACCTCGTGCACGGGGCGATTCTCTCACGAACCGGCTTCACTGGTGATCAGCTGGGAACGTCTCGCTCCGGAGAGTATTCGAGGCGCCGCACGCCCGGCGATCGAGCGATGAGGAGCGGTCTTTCCTCACATACGGCGGTGCGCGTATCGGTCCATCTGCTTGTGCAAGACCTTTTTTTTGCTATACTTGGGACGTGGTCGGTTCGCTGGAAGTGCGGTGCAGGATGAAGCGATCCGCGGTTCGTGTTCTGTTCTCTGTTGCGGTGTTCGTAGTGGCATTCGCTTATGCCCCGGCGGTCGTTGCGCAGGATGGAGTCGCCGAGTCACCCGAAGTCTGGAACCTCGTGCAGAGACTCGCGGTACAGCCGGATCCTGCAGAAGCCTTTGCACGGCTCGATCCAGAGGAACAAAAGCGCGTAGCCGACTATTTGACCACAGGAACCCTCGTCGTGACGCCCATTTTGGGGAAAACCAACTATACTGTAACTGGCGAACGCTGCGTCACACGGGGAACATCGGCGGTTTTCTACGTGGCGAATGGTGCAGCCTGGACGTACACGCTCATGATCCAAGCGTGCGATAATGGTGTCCGGATTACCCGGTGGAATACGTGGCGCACGGTCGATGTCGCCTGGTGGGCTGTTGGGTGGAGGTTCGTCGGAGATATCCAGCAGGTTTCGTTTCTGGGTCCGAATGCTACCTATGTGTATGCCTATCGTCAAGGGCACTTTCAGTGGTGTGTGGGATCCTTTGGCTGTTTCAGTGATCGGTATCCATGGGCCTGGCATCGCATCTACGTGAATGGATCGTGGCAGTATGGTTCGGGAGGCGCGTGAGCAAAGGAGTTGAGGAAGATGCGGCAGGGAGAGTCCGGCGCGATTCGTGTCGCCAAGAACATGATCGTTCTACTCGTGCTCATTCTACTCGCGCTGGTCACATTTTGGTTGTTATTTTGGACCCTGCTGTTTCTGGCAAATGTCGTTTTGGGGCATGGTGGTGGTAGGGCGTTCATCGTAGAGCCCGGGTGAATGCTCCTGCGGCGACACGCGTTTGGAAGGGTACTCGGAGGCAGCGTACCCTTTGCGGTACAGCAACGCGTTTAACCACTGATCCCGCGAGAGACGCGTCACGCAGCTTCGTGGCCTTGGGCTGTGCTTCTGCTGTGGGCTTCTGTGGGGAGCGTACAGAGATTTTGTTCGCATCGGTTATCCGGAAAAGGCTAGACCTGAATCCTAGCGCGGTATTCCACTTTCTCCACAGCCGGGCGTGCAGTATTCCTCATGACAGCGGAGTCGCGGATGCTGTCAGGCGGCCGGCCAGGAGACTCAGGCCCCTGCTGCAGGCCAGGTTGGTCTGGGATGGTGCCTCGCGGGACCTATAATCGGACGATGAGGCTGTACATGGCTGGCGAGTGCCGGTCGGGAACGTTGGCCAGTGTCGTGAATGTCTGTGCGCAGAGCAATAGTTTCGCGGTCGATTGCCGATCCCTGCAACGGCGGTTACACTTAAGCAGTTGTGCGTCCCCCAGGACGCCACCGGAGGACGGTCCCATGCGTGTCAGGCACCTCCAGAACGATACGATCATCAACGTCGCGCAACTCCTCAAAGCCCCCGTCGGCACGGAACGGTACTTCACGGTCCACCTCGACCAGTTGATCCTCGACAGCGACCTCGCCGTGCGCGACGTGGATGCAGCAGTGCGTCTCCTCCGCACGTCCAACGGGATCCTGGCGACGGGTGACCTCCGCGTGACGGCGCACCTGACCTGTGTCCGGTGCTTGACGGAATTCGATGGGCGCTTCGAGGAAACGTTCGAGGCGGAGTTCTGGCCGACGATCGACGTGCTGACGGGGCTGCCGCTTCCCCCGCCGGAGGACGAGGATATCTTCACGATCGACAAGAATCACCATCTGGATCTGCATGAGCTCCTCCGGCAATTTGCGGTTCTCGCGGTGCCGATCTATCCGGTCTGTGGTCCGCAGTGCCCGGGTCCGGAGTCGTTGTGGCAGCCGCCGGAAGAGGCGGTCGATGCGCGCCTGGCCGTTCTCCAGGCGCTCCTTGACGAACGGGCCTGACTGTGCGACAACTTTCCTTCAGCACAATCGGGCTCCCGGGTGGAGCCGGAGAGCGTCCGAGCTGCGAACGGATGAAAGGATCGACGACATGGGAGCGGTTCCGAAGCATAAGGTCAGCAAGCGCCGGCAAGGCTTCCGCGCGGCGCACCAGTACATCGAGGTTCCCCCGTTGACGACGTGCCCGACCTGCGGGCAGAAGCACCGCACACACTATGTCTGCCCGAATTGCGGGCATTATCGCGGCCGGCTCGTCATCGACGTGAACCGGAAGCGGCAGCGTCGTCCGGAGGCGTAACCGAGGCCAGGGGACGAGGTGCGTCGCGATGGCACAGCGTGCCGCCATAACCGGCTGGGGTGCCTACGTCCCAGCACGAGTGCTGACGAATGCCGACCTGGAGCGGATGGTCGAGACCTCCGACGAGTGGATCGTCACCCGCACCGGCATTCGCGAGCGGCGGATCGCTGGTCCTGAGGAGACGACCGTTCGGATGGCGACGGAGGCTGCGCAGCGGGCGTTGGCGACGGCTGCGCTGGACCCGGGTGCCCTCGATCTCGTCATCGTTGCGACGACGACACCGGACTACTTGATGCCGGCCACGGCTTCCTTGCTCCAGGCAGCTATCGGCGCGACGCGCGCCGGTGCCTTCGATCTGGTTGCTGCCTGCTCGGGGTTTGTCTATGCGTTGAGTGTCGGTGCGCAGTTCATCATGGCCGGTACGGCGCGGGCCGTTTTGGTCGTCGGTGTCGATGCGCTGACGCGCTGGCTCGATTTCTCCGATCGCAGTACCTGCGTTCTCTTCGGCGACGGCGCCGGTGCGGTGGTGCTCGAGGCGAGCGAGGTGGACGAAGGTGTGCTCTCGACCGTCCACGGTTCCGACGGCAGCGGCGCGATGCACCTCTATCTCGAGGGCTTTCCCGAGCTTCTGATGGCGAACGGAGCGTTACCGCCGAAGCGGCCGTTCATGCGCATGGATGGTCGCGAGGTCTTCCGCTTCTCCGTACGTATCATCGGCGAAGCGGCACTCGAGGCGATCCAGCGGGCCGGTTTGACCCTGGACGACATCGATCTCCTGATTCCTCACCAGGCCAACGTGCGCATCATCGATGCGGCGGTCAAGCGTCTCGGTCTGCCGTGGGAAAAGGTCTGGATCAACCTCGACCGGTACGGTAACACCTCGGCAGCGTCGATCCCGCTCGGAATCGCCGAGGCTGCGGAACAGGGTGTGCTCCGGCCGGGTATGAACGTCGTGCTGGTCGCCTTCGGTGCCGGGCTCGCCTGGGCCGCGAGCGTCGTGCGCTGGGGGGCGACGGGCGTCCGACGCGGAGGCTGAAGCGTGCAGCATGCGTGGATCTTCCCCGGGCAGGGCTCGCAGTCGGTCGGCATGGGGAAAGCGCTGGCCGAGCGCGAACCGTTCGCGCGGGCTGTCTTCGAGGAGGCCGACGCAGTTCTCGGTTTCCCGCTCTCGCGCGTCATTTTCGAAGGGCCTGCGGAGGAGCTGGCTGCGACGCGGAACCAGCAGCCAGCGCTGCTGGCGACGAGCATCGCGTACCTCCGGGTTCTCGAGGAGCGCGGGGCGTTGCCGGAGCCGGCGGTCGTTGCCGGGCACTCACTCGGCGAGTACACCGCGCTCGTCGCCGTGGGTAGTCTCGACCTCGCGGACGGCATCCGTATCGTCCGCCGGCGTGGCGAGCTGATGGAGCGGTACGGCCTGGGCGGCATGCTTGCCGTTATTGGCCTCGACCGTGCGACACTGGAGGCGATCGCGACCGAGACGGGAGTCGAACTGGCGAACGAGAACGCGCCCAACCAGTTGACGCTCAGCGGACGCGACGAGGCGCTCGACCGGGCGGCCGACCTGGCCCGCCAGCGCGGTGCGCGCCGAGTGGTCCGGCTCGCGGTCAACGCTGCCTTCCATTCCTCGCTGATGCGGCCGGTCGCCGAAGAACTGGCGCGCGATCTGGCGGGTGTGACGATCCGACCACCGCGGGTACCGCTCATCGCCTGTTCGGATGCCCGTGTCCTGACCGACCCGGAAGAGATCCGAGCCGAACTCGTCGCGCAGATCGCTGCGCCGGTGCGCTGGGTCGAGGTCGTCCGGAAGGCGACCGAGCTGGGTGTCTCCGCGTTCTGGGAGATCGGCCCGGGGCAAGTCCTGAGCGGGTTGGTCCGGCGTATCGTGCCCGAGGCGATGACCTACACTGCGGAGCAACTGGTGGATGAGGCGCGGGCGCGTGCGTCCGAAGCGAGCCGGTGAGGAGGAACGATGGAAGCGACGAGCGAGCGCGGTGCGGCGATCGTCACGGGTGCAGTACGTGGCATCGGACGGGCGACGGCACTGCGGTTGGCGCGCGACGGGTTCAAGGTCGTGGTCAACTACCGGGGCGAGGAGCAACTCGCTGAGGAACTCGTCCGCGAGATCGTCGCGCAAGGTGGGACGGCGATGGCGTTCCGTGCCGATGTCACCGATCCGGAGCAGGTCGGCGCGATGGTCGAGGCGACGATCGACCGTTTCGGGCGGCTGGATGCACTGGTGAACAACGCCGGCATCACGCGCGACACGTTGCTCCTGCGGATGCGCGACGAAGACTGGCGCGCCGTGCTGGAAACGAACCTCACCAGCGTCTTCTATTGCTGTCGCGCCGCGCTGCGACCGATGATGCGCCAGCGGTACGGACGGATCGTCAATGTTTCCTCGGTCGTCGGACTGGTCGGGAACATGGGGCAGACCAACTATGCGGCTGCCAAGGCCGGGATCATCGGTTTCACGAAGTCGCTGGCGCGCGAAGTCGCCAGCCGCGGTATCACAGCGAACGTCGTCGCACCCGGTTTCATCCAGACGCGCTTGACCGAGGTATTGCCGGCCGACCTGCAGCGCAGGATCCTCGAGCAGATTCCTGTCGGCTTCTACGGGACACCCGAGGACGTCGCCGAGGCGATCGCCTTCCTCGTTTCCCCCGGTGCGCGGTACATCACGGGCGCAGTGCTGGCCGTCGATGGCGGCCTCTTCATGGCTTCGTGAGTGCCGATGATCCGGAAGGTCCTGATCGCCAACCGCGGTGAGATCGCGTTACGTGTTCTGCGCGCCTGTCGGGAGCTCGGGATCCCGGCAGTGGTGGCCTACTCTGAGGCCGACCGCGACTCGCTCCCGGTTCGCCTGGCCGACGAGGCGATCTGCATTGGTCCCGCGCCGGCCGACCGGAGCTACAACCACATTCCAGCGATCATCAGTGCCGCAGTGGTGACCGGTTGCGATGCCGTCCATCCCGGGTACGGGTTCCTGGCGGAGAACGCGCTCCTGGCCGAGATCTGCGAGGAGTGCGGAATCACCTTCATCGGGCCACGGCCCGCGACGCTGCGGGCACTCGGCGACAAGGCGGAAGCACGCAAGCTCATGCAACGTGCCGGGCTGCCGATCGTACCCGGAAGCGACGATCCGGTCCGCGACATCAGCGAGGCCCGCCGGATCGCTCGCCGGCTGGGCTACCCCATTCTCGTGAAGGCAGCCGCCGGTGGCGGTGGACGCGGCATGCGCATCGTACGCGACGAACGGGAGCTGGCGACGGCTCTCCAGGTGGCACAGCAGGAGGCGCAGGCAGCGTTCGGTGATCCGTCGGTCTACCTCGAACGCTACTTGGAACGACCACGTCACGTCGAGGTACAGATCCTGGCCGATCAGCACGGGAACGTGTACGCGATCGGGGAGCGCGATTGTTCCATTCAGCGTCGCTACCAGAAGCTGATCGAAGAAGCACCGGCTCCCGAGCTTCCGGCGAAGGTACGGCGCGCACTCCACGAGGCGGCCGTCCGCGGTGCTCGTGCTGTCGGGTATATTGGGGCAGGCACGTTCGAATTCCTCCTCGATCGCGATGGCAACTTTTACTTCACCGAGGCGAACGCGCGCATCCAGGTCGAGCACCCCGTTACCGAAGTCGTTACCGGGCTCGATCTGGTGCAGTGGCAGCTCGCGATCGCGGCTGGCGAACCGCTCGATCTCCACGAGCGCGACCTGGTACCGCGCGGGCATGCGATCGAGGTGCGCGTGACTGCCGAGGATCCTGACCGCGATTTCGCGCCCCGAGCGGGGAAGATCGAGGAACTGATCTGGCCCGGTGGGCCGGGTATCCGCGTCGATTCCCATGCCTTTACCGGCTACGTGGTGCCACCGCACTACGACTCGCTCATCGGTAAGGTGATCGCCTGGGGCGTCGACCGCACGCAGGCGATCGAACGGCTCGACCGCGCGCTCCGGGAAACGATCATCCGCGGTGTACCGACGCCGATTCCGGTTCTGCGGCGCGTCCTGCAGCATCCGGATTTCCGCGCAGCGCGCCACAGTACGACGTTTCTGGCCGAGTTCTTGTCCAACCAGCACGCTTGACCACGGGTACAATCGGAGTGCGGGCTACTACCGTGGCACCGCTTCAGGAGACGGCTCCTCATGCCGGAGGATCCGGAAATGACCTCGATCGTCTCGTCTACCAACGAAGTGCGCCGACGTGCGACCGGCGAGCGGCAGGGGGGCCGGGAGGAACGAACGATGACGCTCGCTCGTACCCGACGCCAGGCGCGGATCCTGGCGCTCCAGATTCTCTACGAAGTCGACGTCGCCGGACACCGGCTGGACGAGGTGCTCGAACGGTATCGCACCGAGTCGCAGATCCCGCAGCCGGTGCGGCGCTACGCGGAGCGCCTCGTCACCGGCGTCCACGCAGATCTCGAGCGGATCGATCGCATGATCGGCGAAGCGGCGCCAGCGTTTCCAGTGGAGCAGCTTCCGCCGGTCGATCGGAATATCCTGCGCATCGCGATCTACGAGCTGTTGCACGAACCGGATGTTCCGCTGAAGGCTGCGATCAACGAAGCTGTCGAAATCGCCAAGCAGTACGGTGGCGAAAGTTCCAGTCGCTTCGTGAACGGGGTGCTCGGAACGATCGCTGCGAATCTGGCATCCTCAGGAAGTTGAGTGGCCTTCATCGGCCGCGCTCATTTTGCCGGTGCTGCCAGCCGCAGCCATTCGAGATCGCGAGGGTCGTCGAGACGTCACTCCTGCTTGCAGAAGGCGGCCGTCTCAGTCATACTACCGGAGAAGGCGTGGCGGTGTACCCTCGGGGTGCAGGTTCGGACGCTGGGGAGGTGGTTCGCGTGTCCTCGTCATCGATTCTGGAGCGGGTACAGGCCGTCGTCGCTGAGCAGCTCGGTGTTGACCCGAGCGAGGTGACGCTGGATGCCGAGTTCGTCAAGGATCTCAACGCCGATTCGCTCGATCTCGTCGAGTTGATCATGCAGCTCGAGGAGGAGTTCGGCATCGAGATCTCCGACGAGGAGGCAGCCAACATCGTCACCGTCCGCGACGCGATCAACTTCATCGAGGAGCATCTCAACAAGAAGTGACGGAGTGACAGCGACAGCGAACCGCGGACGGGCGCGGGACTCGTCGTCTCCGCGCCCGTCTGTTACGCTTGTCGGCGGAAACGAACTCGTCATGCAGCGGCGAGGGGAAGATGGCCAGCCTTCTCGATCGAGTCCGTGGACAACCCGTTCCGCAACCGAGCGAGCCGGAGCCGGAACCGGAAGAGTTCTACAAGGAGATGACTCTCCAGGAGCACCTCGAGGAGCTCCGGCAACGGTTGATCATCTCGCTCCTGGCTGTCGCTGTCGGCTTCGTCATCGGTCTCGCGCTCGCTTTCCCGACCATGCGGCTCATCATCCGCATGTCGGGGATCGAGCGGCTCTATTCGATCACGCCGACCGAGTCGTTCATCACCTATACCAAAGTTGCCCTCTATCTCGGCGTCGGCTTCGCGATGCCGGTCATCGTGTACGAGTTGGTGCGCTTCCTCGCACCTGGACTGACGCGGAAGGAGCGGCGCTATCTCTTCCGCGCGCTTCCCTTCGTCTCCATCATGTTCGTCTCCGGCGTCGCTTTCGCCTTCTTCGTGATCGTCCCGCGGGCGCTGTCGTTCCTGTCGCATTTCGGCGCGAGCGTCTTCGAGGCGCAGTTCCGAGCCGAAGAGGTGATCTCCTTCTACATGACCTTGCTCCTCTGGGTCGGCGTGGTGTTCGAGCTTCCGGTCGTGATCTTCATCCTGGCCAAGCTCGGCGTCGTGACGGCCAAGCGGCTGGCCTCGCTCCGCAAGTTCGCGATCCTGATCATCGCGGTGGCTGCGGCGATCATCACGCCGACGCCCGATCCGTTCAACATGTTCCTGGTCGCTGCGCCGATGTACGTGCTGTACGAGCTCGGTGTGCTCCTCGCGCGCTTCGCCAAGCCGGTGTGAGCGCTCACGCCTCGACCAGGCCGAGTTCGCCTGGAGGAAGCGGACGAACGTGGAGCGTCCGCTCGTTCCGGTAACGGACGAGTCCGGGCGCTGCACCAGGAATACGCCGCACGTCGCGACGCCGGGTCGCATCGACCGCGACCCGCGTGCTTTCCCGTCCCTCGCTGTACCATGCAGCGATCGCAGCGGCCTTCTCGAGAATGCGCGGGTCTTCCGGCCCCGCCCACTGCACGATTACGTGTGACCCGGCGAGGCCGCGGGCATGGAGCCACGTGTCGTCCGGGCGAGCCACGGAAAAGGTGATCCAGTCGTTCTCGCGGGCATTGCGACCGACGATGATGCGGTCGCCGCGCTCCGTTCGCCAGACACGCAGCTTGCGTTGTTTCGCCTTCTTGCCCGATGCTGCGCTGCCCGCAGCGTCCTCCAGGAGGCCGAGTTCCTGCCGGAGCGTCTCGCGTGTCTCTGCCGACTCGGCGACCATCGCCAGGGCGCGCAACTGCTCGAGATACTCCAGTTCCAATCGCGTCGCTTCCAGACGCGCTGGTACCTGCTCGGCGGCAGCTTTCGCCTTGCGGTAGCGCTCGAAGTATTCCTGGGCGTTTTCCACTGGTGTGCGCTCCGGATCGAGCGGGATGCGGAGGCCATCGAACACGAGTTCGCGCTGACCCGGTTCGATCACGGCGAGCGAGGCGAGGATCGCTTCGCCCATGAGACGCCAGCGTTCTGCCTCCGCTGCACGGTCACGTTCTTGTTCGAGCGCGCGCACGCGTGCCTCGAGCCGGGCGCGCTCGCGTGCGATCGCTTCCAGGAGACGCGCGCGCCGCTGTGCATACCGATCGGCGGCTCGTTCGCTCGGCTCCGGGCGTTCGAGGAAGAAGCGCTCGATCGCTTCCGAGATGGTGGAGCAGGTTTCGACCTCGAGCCCGTGCAAATAGTGCAGGCGGATAGCTGCGAACGCGACTGGCTCACCGCTGCTCCGATACACGGTCGGCTCGAAGTGGTGCGTCTCCAGCGGCTCCAGGACACTCGCGATCGCAGCCGCCAGCCGCGCTGGAATGTTCGGCCGCTCACGGAGCTCGTTGACAGTCACGCTCGCTACACCGACTGCTCGGTAGGTTGCCTCGCGGGCCATCTGGGGGCTAAATCCGGCGAGCTGTTGGACGAGCAGCGTCGGCAGTTCAGCGTCCGGCCGTGCTTCCAGCAGGAGCGAGGCGACACGGTCCGCTGTCAGCTGGCGTGGGTCGCGCTTGAGTTGCGGCGGTGGGGGCTGGTAGGGACGGCCCGGCAAGACCGGCCGTGCTGCGCTCATCGTGGGCGGCACGCGCTTCAAGGCATCGAGGATATGCCCGTCCGCACTGACCAGGATGGCGTTGCTGTGCCGGCCCATCAGCTCGACGATGAGCTCGGTCTCGACCGGTTTCCGCTCCAGGTCACCGCGACGCTCCTCGACGAGCACGGTAGCGAAACGGAACCGGGCGATGCGCTCGAGTGGGACCTGCTCGACGGCCACGAGCCGCGCTCCCCGCACGTACTTGCGGAGCAGCAACAGGAACGGGGTCACCTGGTCGGGGTCGCTTGCCGGTAGGGAGCGGGTCAGGTACAGCTTGGGTTCCTGCGGTTTGACGTCGATCAGAAGTCCCCAGCGTTGACCGGCGTAGATCTCGAGTGCGGCAGCGAACGGTCCGGTCTGCGCGACTTTCTGGACACGCCCACCGATGAGGGTTCGTTGGACCTCGTCGACGAGGGCCGCGATCGTCAGAACATCGAACACGATTTCGCCTCCGTGCGTTTCACGATCGTACCGCGTGAGCTATGGCACAATGACCCTGGGTGGCGGGTGCCGCCGTGGCAGGGTGGGAGCAGCGAGCGGAACGGGAGGTCGGCGCCGGTGACGGACGATCTCGGGTTGAATACGCAGGCCGACGAACTGCTCGAAGAACTCCGGCAGCGTGTCCGCCCGAAGCTCATCGTCATCTCCGGCCCTTCCGGTGTCGGTAAAGACACCGTGATCGAGCGGATGCGCCAGGCGCATCCTGAGTTCTACTTCGCCGTTACCGCTACCACCCGGCCGCGCCGGCCCGGCGAGATCGACGGTGTGCACTACATCTTCATGACGCGCGAAGAGTTCCTCGCGGCCCGCGAGCGCGGCGAATTTCTCGAATCGGCCGAAGTCTACGGCCACCTCTACGGTGTCCCGAAGGAGCGGGTTCGCCGGGCTCTCCGCAGCGGCAAGACGGTCGTCGTGAAGGTCGACGTACAGGGAGCCGCCTCGATTCGTCGGCTCGTGCCGCAGGCGATCCTCATCTTCCTCGCTCCACCGTCGATGGCGGAGTTGATGCAGCGTTTGCGCAGCCGGAAGACCGACGATCCCGCGACCCTCATGGAACGGATCGCCACGGCGTCGCGCGAACTCGCTCGCGTCTACGAGTTCGACTACGTCGTCTTCAATGAAACGGATCGCATCGATCAGACCCTCGCGACGATCGATGCGATCCTGGTCGCCGAACAGAGCCGCGTCCAACAGGCCGAAATCGTTCTCTGAGCCAGCGCTTCATGAGGCTGCGGCCTCGGCAGACGTCGCCTCTTCTTCATCCTCGTCCGGGATATACCGCAGCGTCGAACGGTCTTCGATCCGATCCACGAAGAGAATGCCGTCGAGATGATCGATCTCGTGCTGCAGCACCCGGGCGAGCAGGCCGCTTCCCTTGACGCGTATTTCGCGTCCATCGAGGTCGAGCGCCTTCACGGTGACATGCATGAAGCGCGGCACCTCACCGTACCAGCCGGGAATGCTCAGGCAGCCCTCGAGACCGACCTGCCGTCCGCTCGCCCGTACGATCTCCGGATTGATCAGGGTGAGTTCGACGCCGGGATCCCCCTCTTCGGCGTAGTCCGGCGGGATCGACACCACGATGATCCGGCGCAGAACGCCGATCTGCGGCGCGGCCAGCCCGAGGCCGCGGGCTTCCCGGACGGTGTCCCACAGGTCACGCGCTAGCCGCCGCACCTCGTCGTCGACAGTGCGGATGCGCAGCGCCTTCTGCCGGAGTCGCGGATCACCCTCGGTGATGATCGTCCGTATAGCCATCGTCTCGAACCCTCACGCCCGTCTTCGCAAAGAAGTATAGCCGCTCACAGCACGCTCACCGGGTCGACGTCGACGATCCAACCACCGTGCAGGGGCACTTCAGCGACGATCCGTGGACCGTCCTCGCCACGCACCAGGAGTTGCCACTGGTAGTAGCCGCGGATGCGGCTCACGAACGCAGGGGTCGGCCCGAGTACCTCGCAGTCCTTCGCTCCCCGGGCGTTCGCGCGCTCTCGCAGTCGCGATGCCATCTCCTCGGCGGCGAGGCGTCCGGCCATCTCGTCCCGGTGGCGGACGAGCAGCCGCACCAGACGGCGGAACGGCGGGTAGCCGTGACGCTCGCGGAAGGCCAGCTCCTCCTCGTAGAACGCGTCGTAATCCTGGCGGCTGGCTGCCCGGATCGCATAGTGCTCCGGCGTATACGTCTGGATCACCACCCGCCCGTGCGGCAGATGACGTCCGGCCCGCCCGGCGACTTGCGTCAAGAGTTGGAACGTCCGTTCCGCTGCTCGGTAGTCCGGCAGGTAGATGCCGCTATCGGCGTGGACGATCCCGACCACGGTCACCGCCGGGAAATCGAATCCCTTGGCCACCATCTGCGTCCCGACCACGATATCGACTTCCCGGCGGACGACTGCCTGGTAGAGCCGGCGCGGATCGCTACCACGGCGCACGACGTCCTGATCCCAGCGCAAGACCCGCGCGTTCGGGAAACGACGTTGCACTTCCCGCTCCACCCGTTGGGTTCCTGCTCCGTAGTAGCTGAGCGTCGGTTGCCCACAAGCAGGGCAGGTGGTACTCGGGAGCCGCCGGAAATCGCACCGGTGACAGAGCAATTGTCGCCGGTCGGCATGGAAGACCAACGGGACATCGCACCAGGGGCAGCGTTCGACATGTCCACAGGCGCGACACTGCACCAGTGTCGCCAGCCCACGCCGGTTGATGAGCAGCAGCACCTGCTCGTTCGCTCGGAGCGCCCGTTCGATCGTCTCGACGAGCGTCCGGCTGAAGAGCCCGGGGTTACCGAGCTGGTGTTCGAGACGCATGTCCACGACGTCGACCACCGGAAGGCTCAATGCCACGCGCTCGACCCGTCCAGCCCTGCCGACCACCGCTGGCCCGACACGCTCCTGCAGGCGTACGAGCCGGATTTCGCCGATCGCTGCCCGATAGGCCGTCACCACATCGGGTGTCGCGCTGCCCAGGAGGACAACCGCGCCTGCCAGTTCGGCCAGCTTCAAGGCAACGGCTCGTGCGTGATACCGTGGTGCCGGTTCGTGCTGCTTGTACGCGGCATCGTGCTCCTCGTCGATGACGACCAAGCCGACGTCACGCAGGGGTGCGAAGAGTGCGGAACGTGGGCCGACGACGATATCGGCCCGGCCTTCTCGGATCGCTTCCCAGCTGGCAGCTCGCTCCGTTTCCCGCAACCCGCTGTGCAGGAGCACGGTGCGACCCGGGAAGCGGGACGCGACACGCTGGACGACCTGTGCGGCGAGGGCGATCTCCGGAACCAGGACGATCGCCTGCCGGCCACGGCGCAGGCATTCCCCGATGGCCCGTAGGTACAGTTCCGTCTTCCCGCTTCCGGTGACACCGTGGATGAGAATCGGTTGCGGGCATGGTTCCTCGAAGGCTCGCCGGATGGTTTCCCATGCTCGCTGTTGCTCGGCGGTCAGCACCGGTGGCCGGTCGATCGCTGCTGGGAGAGGCGCGAGCGCGCTCCGCGGGAGCTCCAGACACTCGACGGCACCGCACGCGATCAGACGCTGGACGGTGCGTCCATCGATACCGAGGTGCCGGGCGAGGGAACGCGGCAAGAGCGCTCCCTCGTGTTCTCGCGCCCATCGCGCGAGCACGTCGTAGGCGGTGCGGAGCGCTCCGTCCGGCGGCGCGTCGAGCCGCACCTTGAGGAACTGTTCCTGCGCGACCCGCTGCACCGGGCGCACGACTGGAACGCGCTCGATGGCACCGGCGGCCAATGCTCGTTCCACGACGGTCGTCAACGGGCGACCGAGTGCCCGGCGTGCTTGCTCGAGGGTGAGCGGCCCGCGTTCCTGGAGGAGCTGGAGGAGGCGCCGCTGCAGCGGCGAGAGCCGGGCAGGGACATGACCCGTCGGGCGCAGCAGGTACTCGACACGCTGAGCGAGTCGCGGCGGGAGAAAGAGCGCGACTGCTTCCCACAGCGTGCAGAGCGTCTCCCCCACGAGCCATTCAGCCAGTGCCCACTGCACTGGCGTGAGTGCGAACGCCGGTTCGACCGCCGCGACCAGCGGTCGCACCGGGAACGCTGGTGGTTCCTCGTGCAACCGCACCACGACGCCGAGCTGCACGTCCTCCCGCAGCGGCACCCAGACCGCCTGGTGCGGTCGGATCTGCCCGACGAGCGACGGTGGTACACGGTAGGTCAGAATCGGGTACCGCTCACTCGGATCGAGCTGCAGGACGACGTCGGCGTAACGATCTCCGCTCACGATGCTCCCGCATTTTTTCTCGTGAACGAGGGTGCCAGCGAATCGGCCTGTGCGAACAGGGCTGGCGCACCACCGGTGTGCAAGAAGATGACCGTCTCGCCTGGTTGGAGCATTCCCTCTCCGACGTGACCGATCAGTGCTGCCATCGCTTTGCCAGTGTAGACCGGATCGAGGACGAGGCCCTCGGTGCGTGCCGCAAGCATGATGGCTTCGATCGTCCTCGCATCGGGTACGCCATAGTCCGGACCCACCCAGCGATCGTCGACCGTCACGTCGTCCGCTGTGAGCTGTGGAGGGAATCCGAGAAGCGCTGCTGTCTCGTTGGCGAGTTCGACGACGCGGCGGTGGATCGCTCCTCCATCGGGCTCGACTGCCACACCCACGACACGGAACGGATGACCGAGTAGCCTGGCACCGAGCGCGACCCCGGCGTGGGTACCGCCCGAGGTCGAGGTCGCCAGGTAGAGCCGGGAAGGGTGCAGGCGTCTCTCGAGCAACTGGTTCACGAGCTCGAGCGTCGCGTGGACATATGCGGCGGCCCCGACCGGCGTCGATCCGCCAGTTGGGATCACGAAGGGGTGCTCGCCACGCTCGGCGCACGCGCGGGCGAGCTGGCCGAGGAGAGCAGCGCGTTCCGCCCGTGACCGCACCAGGTAAACCTCCGCGCCGAAGAGATGGTCGAGCAAGAGGTTACCCTGCAGCGGCGGATGCTCGTCGGCACCGCTCAGGACGAGGATGCAGCGGAGACCAGCCCGGGCGGCAGCCGCGGCGGTTTGCCGGCAGTGGTTGGACTGAACCGGTCCCTCGGTGAGGACGACCGTCGCACCAGCGGCGAGTGCGTCGCCGAGGAGATACTCGAGTTTCCGTGTCTTGTTACCACCGAGCGCCAGTCCCGTCAGATCGTCGCGCTTGACGAGGACGCGGACGCCACCGAGTGCGTCGCTCAGTCGCGGCGCCTCCTCGAGCGGGGTCGGCAGCTGGGCGAGGGGAAACCGGGGAAGTGCCGGTAAACGCATGGATAGACCTCCGATTCCACTCGTGCTCGGGCCCGTCCCTCTCCGTGCGATAATCGCCTGCGGGGTGAGCGAGCGGACAGGAGGTACAGACGATGGCCCGGCGCACGCTGACGATCGAAGAAGAATATCGCGCAAAGCACCCGACCTCGCAGGCACGCTACGAGCGTGCCCTGCGCGATTTCCCCAGCGGCGTGACCCATGACGTTCGCTACCAGAAGCCGTTCCCGCTCTATGTCGAGCGTGCGAGCGGATCCCGCAAGTGGGACGTGGACGGCAACGAGCTCATCGACTACACGATGGGGCACGGGGCGCTTCTGCTCGGGCACGCCCATCCCCACATCGTCGAAGCTGTCCAGGCGCAGATCCGGCGCGGCACGCATTACGGTGCCGGGCACGATCTGGAACTCGAGTGGGCCGAGCGGATCCGCGAGCTGAAGCCTTCCTGCGAGCGCGTGAAGTTCACCGCGTCGGGGACCGAAGCGACGTTGCTCGCCATGCGGCTGGCTCGTGCCTATACGGGACGGGAGAAGATCCTCAAGTTCGCTGGGCATTTCCACGGCTGGCAGGACTATGCGCTTCCCGGCGAGAAGCCGCCGTTCGAGGAGCGACCGATTCCCGGTGTGCCGCGGGCCGTCTTGGAGTCGGTCGTCGTAGCCCCGGTCAATGATCTCGACTTCGTCGAGCGCCGGCTGGCCGAGGGCGATATCGCTGCGGTGATCCTGGAGCCGTCAGGCGCCTCCTGGGCTTCGATCCCGCTGCCGGATGGGTTCCTTCACCGGCTCCGGGCGATCACCGAGCGGACGGGCACGCTCCTCATCTTCGACGAAGTCATCACCGGTTTTCGCTGGTCACCGGGTGGCGTGCAGGGGCTGGTGGGAATCCGCCCGGATTTGACCACGATGGCCAAGATCGTCGCTGGCGGACTTCCGGGTGGTGCCGTCGGTGGGCGTGCCGACATCATGGCGCTACTCGAATTCCGCGACGATCCGGAGTGGAATCGCCGACGGGTGGCTCACCCGGGTACGTTCAACGCCAATCCCCTCTCGGCAGCCGCCGGTTGCGCCTGCTTGCAGCTCGTCGCTGATCCGGCTGTGCAGCGACACGCCGATGCCATGGCCGCCCGGCTCCGCCGCGGCATGAACCAGGTTCTCGTCACGCACGGCATTCCAGGGTTCGTGTGGGGCGAGAGTTCCGTCTTCCATATCGCGCTCGGGCACACCTGCACGAATCAGCGCGGTGACGATATCCGCATGCCGGAGGGCGTTTCTCCGGTCGTTCTCAAGACCGGCATGCCCCCGGCGCTGGCGACGACGCTCTACCAGGCCATGGTCAACGAAGGCGTTGACCTCTTCCACGGCGGTGGCCTCTTGAGCGTCGCGCACACACCGGACGACATCGATCGCACGGTCGAGGCGTTCGAACGTGCCGTCCTTCGGATGCGCGAGGAGGGCTGGTTCGACCGCGTGGCCTGAGGCGCGTGCAGCTGGAAGTGGTCAGTTCCCGGCACCTGAGACTGTGGCCCGCTCGGCGAGCCCGACCGGTGTCCGCCACTCCGGCCGGCGCGGATCGATGCCGCGCGCGATGTCGTGGTACAGCCGCTCGAGTGCTCGGGTCACTGGTCCGGGCTGACCATCGCCGATCTGGTAATGGTCGATCTCGCCGATCGGCGTGATCTCGTAGGCCGTGCCGCAGAGGAAGACCTCCTCAGCGACGTAGAGTTCCGTGCGGTCGACCGCCCGCTCCTCGACCTGGAGCCCAAGCTCTTCTCGGGCGAGACGCAGGAGGGCATCGCGCGTGATGCTCTCCAGGATGCTCTGCGTGACATCGGGGGTGACGAGCTTGCCGTTGCGCACCAGCATCACGCAGGCGCCCGGTGCTTCGGCGACCTTCCCCTGCTGATTCAAGAGGATCGCTTGGTCATAGCCGTCGAGTTGCGCTTCCATCGCGGCGAGCTGACCGTTCCGGTAGTTGGAGATGTTCTTGACGCGTGGTGGCATGACCTCGTCGCTGATGCGTCGCCACGAACTGACTTTCGCCCGGACGATGCGTCCGGTCAGCAGATGCGATGGCATCGGGCGGGTCACGATGTAGAGACCGGATTCCTCGGAAAAACCGCTGAGCGTCTTCGGGCCGGCGGCGCGGTAGGCCACGGGTTGGATGTAGGTATCCTCGCGGCACTCGTTCTCGCGCAAGAGTCGGAGGATGGCGTCGGTCAGTTCACCGATACTCCAGCGTGTCGCAAGGCGGACGAGCCGCATCGAGCGGAGCAGCCGCTCCAGGTGCTCGCGCAAGCGAAACACGTACGCTTCACCGGCTTCCGCGTTCCAGTAGGCACGGATGCCCTCGAAGACTGCTCCGACTGTCGACCAGCCTAGCTCCGTCACATGGACGGTCGCCTCTTCCCAGCGAACCTGCTGACCGTTCCACCACAGATAGCGTGGATGCGTCTCGCTCACGGTGTGCCTCCAACTCCTCTCGCGAGGGAACCCTGTGCGACCGAATGCGTCCCTCACGCTTCTGAGCCGAACCGCCGATCATCGTAGCACACTCTGGGGCGACATGGTAGGAGGAAGCGGCTGCACGAAAGCACTGAATGGCCGGAACGGCAGCGAGTATTTAATGCTTCCCGAAGTTCGTCATCGGAAGGTGTGTGTCATGCTGAGAACGGCAGAGGATTGTTCGAATTGAGTGAATAGTCCCTCGGCCAGGAGAACGGTCTGACGCTGATCGCTAGCTCGCGCGGGGACGAACGACGACACCGCTCACGAACCGGTTGAAGAGCAATCCTGGCCCGACCAGCATGCCGTTCCGCGCTCGGGGCAGACTCGCGACCCATGGCTGGACGAGATACGTGGACACTGGGTAGACGATCGGGATGGCGACGTAGGCTTCTTGAACGAGTGTCTCGCACTGCCGGTATGCCCCTAGCCGGCGCGTCGTGTCGGTTTCGGTGCGTGCAAGTGTGAGGAAGCGTTCCAATTCCTCGTGTTGCCAACGCAGTCCCCGAAGCGTTTTGCGGTCCCGGCTCAGCAGCCACTCGTAGACAGCCGCACCGTCGGGAAACGGCAGAGGCCACCGCCACCAGAGGAGCTGAAAGGCCCCTTCGTCGACCCTCCGTTCCCAGTCGGGCGGGCTCGCTCGCTCCAGCGTGACCTCCACACCGAGGTTCATGCGCAGTTGTTCCGCGACATCCAGAACGACTGCCTCCTCGACCGGGTCGCTCGTCTCCGGAGCGGTCAGTCGGAGCGGGCCGGACCGCTGGTTCCGCACGGGTTCCCAGCGCAGGTACGCCTCGAGCGGTGCGAAACGGTGGAAGGTCGCAACTTGCTCGTCCGCAACGAAGCCGGGTACCGTCGGCGGAACCAGCGCCGACGCTGGTTCGACGGCCCCGTAGACGAGGTCTCGCAAGCGTTGGCGGTCGATCGCCCGGCTGAGAACCGCACGGAGTTCGAGCTGATCGAGCGGTGGGGCGTCTGGTTGGATAACGAGCAGCCAGACTTCAGGGAGGATACAGCGCTCCAGCTGTTCGAGCAGTGCCTCCTGGCTCGTGACTTCCGCGAGCTGCGTGAACGGTACCGGTGCGAAATCGACCTGGCCGCGGAAGAACGGCAGGAGCGGGTCTTCCTCCGGAGCGATCGTCACGGTGTAGTCGTCCACCATCAGCAGGGCCCGGTTCCAGTAGTGCGGGTTGCGTGTCAGGGTGTATCCCGAACCGCGGGCCCAGGAGACGAGACGGAAGGGACCATTCGAGACGCACTTCCCTGCTTCGGTCCAGCCGTCGTCCCACTGTTCGACGGCTGGCCGGTATGCCGGAAGGAGCCCAGCCGTCCCGAGAATGAGCGGGAAATAACCGGCCGGGCGTTCCAGCTCCACCTCGAGGGTCCGCTCATCCAGTGCCCGAGCTGCGAGGGCGCTGGGCTCCGCTTGCCCGCTGCGTACCGCTCGAGCGTTCCCGACGATGTCGAGCAACCAGGCCTGCGGTGCTGGCTGAGTCGGATCGAGCATGCGCTGCCATGACCAGACGAAATCAGCGGCGCGAACCGGTTCACCGTTCGACCATCCGGACGGTGTCTGCCGCAGCGTGAAGACCCAACGTGTCCCGTCTGCCGATACGTCCCACCGCTCAGCCCAGTCCGGCCGGACGTCGTAGTCGGGAGAAAGGCGGACGAGCCCGGCGAAGAGCTCCGGCTCACCGCCGCAGTAGAGATCGCGATTGAAGTCGTGGTTCCGCGGCTCGTCCTGGCGCAAGCGACGGAAGATCTGGGTGCGCGGCGGGGGCGTCGGCGTGGACGTCGCTGTCGGGGTCGGCCTGATAACGGTCGGGGACACGCGAACAGTCGGCGGAGTCATGGGTGGGGTCTCCGGCGGAGGGATGGTCGGTGTCGGCGTAGCAGGTGGAGTCGGGGTGGCGGCGTTCCGCCGGCAGGCGACGAGGAGCAGTCCGTTCCCGAGCGCGATGATCTGGCGGCGCGTCAGCCGCAATCCCGCAGATCGTGTACCGGTGGGCGTGCTGCCCACGATGACCGTCCTCTCGATCCGGTCAGGGCAGCCGAATGTCAGTGCCACTCCCCTCGCTGGCCAGGAAGGCGCGGGCTGCTGCGCCGTAGAGGCCGGTATCGTCGCCGAGCGCCGAGAGGCGGACCTCGACGTGCTCGACGATGTAGTGAATGGCGTAGACCGGCAGCCAGCGGCGCAGCGGATCGAGCAGGATTTCCCCGGCCCGGGCGACGCCACCGCCGAGCACGATCAGCTCCGGGTTGAACACGTTGACGAGTCCGGCTAGCCCCGCGGCGAGCGCACGTGCTGCGTTCTCGAGGATCGCCCGGGCACCAGCATCGCCGGCGCGGGCGGCCTCGACAACGTGAGCGGCCGTCACCGGACCGTCACCAGCGAGTTCGAGCAGACGTTCCGAGCGACCCGAACGGACCAGTGCTTCCCCATCCCGTGCCAGTGCCCAGCCGCCGACGTAGGCTTCGACACACCCGGCACCGCCGCACGTGCAGCGTGGCCCAGCAGGATCGACGGATACGTGTCCGATCTCCGTGCCCAGGCCGCGCACCCCTTCGATGAGTTGCCCATGCGAGATCACACCGCCGCCGACGCCGGTACCCAGCATGACGTGCACGAGGTGGCGACATCCCTTGGCTGCCCCGAACAACACCTCGCCGAGCGCTGCGCCGTTCCCGTCGTTCCCGAGGACGACGCGGCGCCCGAGGCGTTCTTCCAGCAGCTTGCGCAGTGGTACGTGTTGCCAACCGACTAAGTTGGGGGCGAAGAGGACGACCCCAGTGGCCGGCTCCAGCGGTCCGGGCGCGACGATGCCGACCGGGACGGAGCGATCGATGCCCGCGTCGGTCGCGACCTGGTCCACCAGCCGGGCGATCCGCTCGATGACCGCGACGACCCCGTCGCGCGCGCCGGTCGCGGTCTGCCGGTGGTAGAGGAGCGTGCCGTCTCGTCGCACGACTGCGGCGCGGAGATTCGTCGCTCCGAAATCGACGGCCAGTACCGTGTCCATTTTTCGCACCTACCCGTCAGCGATCGAACAGGCGGCAGCGCAGGAGCGTCCAGAGAACCGTGAGTCCGTCCCGCCAGGTGATCTTCTTTCCTTCCCAGTACTCACGACCATTGTAGGAAATCGGGACTTCGTAGATCCGATAGCCGCGCTTCAGGATCTGGGCCGTGATCTCGGGGTCGAACCCCCATCGGTCGCTGCGCAACCGCAGCTGGCGGGCGACCTCGGCGGTGAACACCTTGTATCCGGTTTCCATGTCGGTCAGCGTCGTGTCGTAGAGCAGGTTGGTGACCAGGGTCAGGAAGCGGTTGCCGACCCAGTGCCAGAAGTACATCGCCTTGTGCTCACCGAGAAAGCGCGAGCCGTAGACGACGTGGCTTCTCCCCTCCACGATCGGTCGCAGCAATCGTGGGTAGTCGCGCGGATCGTACTCGAGGTCGGCGTCCTGAACGATCAAGACGTCTCCGCTCGCCGCGGCCAGTGCCGAGCGGATCGCCGCGCCCTTGCCGCGGTTCTCGGGATGGCAGATCAGCACTAGGTCGCGCGATCGTGCAGCCTCTTCCTGCAACAGCTCGCGTGTCCCATCGGTCGAACCGTCGTCCACGACGACGAGTTCGAGCTCGTACGGGAGCTCGACCGCACGGACACGGCGGAGCACCTCCCCAACCGTCCGTACCTCGTTGTAGACCGGGATCAACACCGAGAGGCGACGGATCGGTCGGGGTTCGAGCATACGCTGCCTCCAACCGGCTCAGAGGATGAACTTGCTGAGATCCTCGTCAGCGACGATGTCACCGACCCGCTGGCGGACGTACTCGGCGTCGATGCGGACCGTCTGGCCGGCGAATTCCGGCGCACGGAAGCTGATTTCCTCGATCACCTTCTCCATGATCGTCGCCAGGCGCCGGGCACCGATATCTTCGGCGCGACTGTTCACCAGCGCCGCGAGGCGCGCGATCTCGCGCAAACCGTCCTCGGTGAAGTCCAGCTCGACGCCTTCGACGCGCAAGAGCTCGCGGTACTGGCGGGTCAGCGCGTTCTCCGGCACCGTCAGGATGCGGTAGAGATCGTCCTCGGTCAAGCGGTGCAGTTCGACCCGGATCGGAAATCGCCCCTGGAGTTCCGGGATCAGGTCGGACGGGCTCGCGTTGTGGAACGCTCCGGCTGCGATGAACAGGATATGATCCGTCCGCACCGGGCCGTAGCGCGTCATCACGACCGAGCCTTCGACGATGGGCAGGAGGTCGCGCTGAACACCCTCGCCGGAAACGTCGGGTCCGTATTCGCCGTCCTTGGTGATGAGCTTGTCGATCTCGTCGATGAAGACGATGCCGCTCTCCTCGGCCCGCTTGATCGCTGCCTCGACGACAGCGTCGAAGTCGACGAGGCGTTGCGCCTCCTGCTGGGTCAGGATGCGCCGAGCCTCGCGGATGGAGACGCGCCGCGTGCGCCGCCGCGTGTGTAGGGATTCGAGGAGATCAGCGACGGTGTCCTGGAACTCCTCGAGATCGAGCTCTCCGTTCTCGGCATATGGGGTGACGAAGAGATCGAACTCGGTTTCGAGGTCGAGCTCGATCGTCTCGTCCTCCATCCCGTCGTGGGAGAGGAGTTCGAGCAGGCGTCGCCGCTCGCGCGCCATCCGCCGCTCGCGCTTGCGCCGCTCTTCCGGCGGCTCGGCCTCTTCCTTCTCGCCCTCCTGGCCGTGGCGCTTGGCCCGGCGACGCTCGCGCTGCTCCACCAGCAGATCGACGAGCCGCTGCAGAGCAGCGCGTGACGCTTCTTCGCGCACGGCCTCCAGCCGCTCGCCGTGGAGCATGCTGATGCTGACCTCGACGAGCTCCCGGATGATCGACTCGACATCGCGACCGACGTAGCCGACTTCGGTGAACTTCGTCGCCTCGACCTTGACGAACGGTGCGTCGACCAGCTTGGCGACGCGCCGAGCGATCTCGGTCTTACCGACCCCGGTCGGCCCGATCATCAAGATGTTCTTCGGCACGATATCGCGCCGGAGCTCCTCCGGCAGCTGCTGCCAGCGCCAGCGGTTCCGGATCGCGATCGCGACCGCTCGCTTCGCCTCCTGCTGCCCGACGATGTACCGGTCGAGCTCGGCGACGATTTCGGCCGGTGTGAGGGGAATCGTGCCCCGTTCAGGGCGAACGTTCGGTGTCATCAGCGTGTTCATCATCTCCGCGCTCTGGTGGTGCGGTGAGGATCGTCACCGCATGATTGGTGTAGACACACAGGTCGGCGGCCACCTCCATGGCCGCACGAGCGATCTCGACTGCGCTCATCCGGGTGTGCCGGAGCAACGCCCGCGCTGCTGCAGCAGCATAGGGCCCACCCGTTCCGATCGCTGCGATCCCGTCATCGGGCTCGATCACGTCGCCATCTCCGGAGATCATCAAGAGCTGGCCCGGATCGGCGACGAGGAGTTGAGCCTCGAGGCGCCGCAGATAGCGGTCGGTTCGCCACTCCTTGGCGAGTTCGACCGCTGCCCGGCGCAGATCTCCATCGGCGGCGCGGAGCTGCTGCTCGAACTTCTCGAAGAGCGCCAGCGCATCAGCGACCGCTCCGGCGAACCCGGCGAGCACACGCCCACCCGCGAGGGCGCGGATCTTGCGGGCATGATGCTTGAGCACCACGTCGCCGGCCGTCACCTGCCCGTCACCAGCGACCGCCACCCGACCATCCCGCAGGACGCCCAGGATGGTCGTCCCGTGCCAGATCGCGCCCTCGCGCACGCTCGCATCCTCCTGCGGCCGGTGTGGCCGTCAACCGTTCAAGTATACCCCTGCTCACACCTCGACCGGCGTCGCCTCTTCGGCTACCCGATAGCTGCAGGACGAGCAGTGCACCGTCTCCTGCCCGCGCCGGACGCTGACGACGAGCGCACCACCGCACTGCGGGCACCGCTCGCCGGTCGGCCGTTCCCAACTCACGAAGGTGCACGCGGGATACCGACTGCAGCCGTAGAAGGTTCGCCCTTTCTTGCTCCGCCGCTGAACGATCTCTCCCTCGCCGCACTGCGGGCAAGTGACGCCGATCTTCTCGAGCAGCGGCCGCTTGTTCTTGCACTCCGGGAAGCCGGAGCAGGAGAGGAACCGACCATAGCGGCTCTCCTTGATCACCATCGGCCGTCCGCACAGCTCGCACACCTCGTCCGTCGGCTGATCGGCGATCCGCACCCGCTCGATGTTCCGCTCGGCCGCCTCCACTTGCCGGTGGAACGGTTCGTAGAACTCCCGCACGACCGGCACCCACTCGCGCTCGCCCGAGGCGATCTCGTCCAGTTCTTCCTCCAGTCGAGACGTGAAGTTGACGTCCACCACATCGGGGAAGTGCTGGACGAGGAGATCGGTCACCAGCATACCCAGTTCGGTCGGCACGAGCTTACGGTCCTCGACGACCACGTAGCGGCGTTGCTTGAGCGTCTCGATCGTCGGTGCGTACGTGCTCGGTCGACCGATTCCCAGTTCCTCGAGTGTCTTGACCAGCGTCGCCTCGGTATAGCGCGGCGGCGGCTGCGTGAAGTGCTGCTCCGGCCGGACAGCCAGCAGGCGCAACAACTCGCCTTCCTGCAGCGGCGGTAGCGGACGCTGATCCAGTTCGTCGGTCTCTTCCTCGTCCCGGTCTTCGCGGTAGACGACCAAAAAACCCGGGAAGCGCACCACCGAGCCGCTCGCCCGCAGGAAATAGGGCGCATCGCTGCCGATCTGGGGGCCAGCTGCGATCTCGACCGTCACGGTGTCGTAGATGGCCGGTGCCATCTGGCTGGCGATGAACCGCTCCCAGATGAGCCGATAGAGCTGGTACTGTCGCGGCGTGAGGTACGGGCGCACCGATTCCGGGTCACGTGCCGGATCGGTTGGCCGGATCGCCTCGTGCGCTTCCTGCGCTCCCTTCGCCTTCTTGGCGTAGACCGGAGGGCGTTCGGGCAGGAACTCGGCACCCCAGCGCGCGGCGATCACCTCCCGTGCCCGCTCTTGTGCCGAGGCAGCCACCTGCGTCGAATCGGTTCGCATGTAGGTGATGAGGCCGACGCTACCTTCCGGCCCGAGTTCCACGCCCTCGTAGAGCTGCTGGGCCAGCTGCATCGTAAGACTGACCGGGAAGCGGAGCTTGCGCCCGGCCTCTTGCTGCAGCGTGCTCGTGGTGAACGGCGGAGCCGGTCGCCGCTGCTTCTGGCGCTCCTTGACCGCGACCACCCAGTACCGGGAGGCTTCCAGCTCGCGCGCGACCGCCCGGGCTGTCTCCTCGTTCGGGAGTTCCGGCTTTTCGCCGCGCACCCGCACCAGCGATGCGGTGAACGGTGTCGGCTCGCCCGCACCGTTCCCGTCCGGTACGAGATCCACGTCGATCGTCCAGTACTCCTGCGGCACGAACGACTGGATCTCGCGTTCGCGATCGACGACGAGCCGCAAGGCGACCGACTGGACACGCCCGGCCGAGAGACCGCCCTTGACCTTGCGCCAGAGCAGGGGGCTGATCTCGTAACCGACCAGACGGTCGAGTACCCGGCGCGCCTGCTGGGCGTTGACGAGCCGCATGTCGATCCCACGCGGATGGGCCAGCGCCTCGCGGATCGCGTTCTCGGTGATCTCGTGGAAGACGATCCGCCGCACCGGTTTGTCGTGCGCCTGCGTGGCCTCGATGAGATGCCAGGCGATCGCCTCGCCCTCACGGTCCGGGTCGGTCGCCAGGATCAACTCGCGTGCCTTCTGCACGCTTTCCTTGAGTTCCTTGACGACCGGCTGCTTCTCCTTCAAGACCGTGTAGGTCGGCTGGAAGTCGTGCGCGACGTCGACGCCGAGCTTGCTCTTGGGCAGGTCGCGCACATGCCCCATGGAGGCCTTCACGGTGTAGGACGGCCCCAGGAACCGGCTGATCGTGCGCGCCTTGGCCGGCGACTCGACGATGACGAGCGCCTTGCCATCCACGCTCGCGCTCCCACCGGCAGCGCGCGTCGTCGCCTGCTTCGAGCTCGTCTTCTTGGTCGTTGCCTTCGTCGCCTTCGTCTTCTTCGTTGCCATCGTCCCCCTCTACGATGTGTCGGCAGCTGGAGCCTGCTCCCCGAGACTCAGAGCAGGTCCTGCCGCCCGAGTTCTTCCAAGCGGCGGACCACCTCGCGTACGGCCTGCGCACGCGAGCGGTGGGCGACCAGCAGCACGTCGTCGGTGTCGACGACCACCAGGTCCTCGACGCCGAGCGTCACCACCAGTCGACGGCCGCCGTAAATGAGCGTAGCACGGGTGTCCAGACCCAGGTGCTCGCAGCCTAACACCACCGAGTCGTCGGCATCGTCCGCCAGGAGCTGCGCTAGTCCATGCCAGTCACCGAGATCGGCCCAGCCGAACTCGGTGGGTACGACTGCCACGTCCTCGGCGCGTTCCATGATACCGTGATCGATGGTGATTTCCGGTATCCGCGGCCAATACTCGGCAAAACATTGCTCGGCCTCCGGAGCATCCCAGCAGGCCGCGATCGCTGCCAGCGGTGCGTACACGTCCGGCAGCAAGCGACGCAACGTATCGAGGAAAACATCGACGCGCCAGAGGAACATGCTGGCGTTCCAGCAGTATTCACCGGAGCGGACGTACTCCTCGGCCGTTACCCGGTCCGGCTTCTCCTTGAACTGCCGGACACGATGGACAGTCAGCCCTTCCTCGACCAGGAGCGGTTCGCCGACGCGAATGTAACCGTACCCGGTCTCCGGATAGCGGGCTGGGACCCCGATCGTGACCAGATAGCCCTCGCTGGCTGCTCGCAACCCGGCCCGAACCGCTCGCCGGAACGCTTCCTGGTCGGCCACGTAGTGATCCGCAGCGAACGAGCCCATCAGGGCTTGCGGTGCATGCCGGGCGATCAGGAACGCTGCCAGGCCGATCGCTGGCCCGGTCCCACGAGGCGAGGGCTCGGCGATGATCCGGTCGGGTGGGAGATCGGGAAGTTGCTCGCGTACAGCGGCAACATGTGCAGTACCGGTCACGACGAAACAGTGCTGTGCTGGCACGAGCGGCCGCAGGCGCTCCCAGGTCGCTTGCAGCATCGACTGCGGACCAGGGATCGGCAGCAAGAACTTGGGTCGGTTGCGGCGGCTGGCTGGCCACAGGCGCGTTCCGCTTCCGCCAGCCGGGATGACAGCCCACATCATCGCTTGCCTCCTCTCGCCAGCGCGGGCGCGGCGAGCGCGTAATGCTGCGCACCGAGATGGGTGACCAGTCCGTCGAGCTGCAGCTCGAGCAGGAGTGCGCTCAGCTGGGCGATGCCCATGCCCAGTTCCGCGGCCAGTTCGTCGATGTGCTTCGGCTCGGTACCGAGCGCGGCGAAAACGGGCCGGGCGTGTTCGGGAATGGCTGGTTGTGAGAGCAGCGGCAGCTGGCGTGCCTCGAGCTGGAGATCGGCCAGCACGTCCTGGGCCGAGCCGACCGGTGTCGCTCCCTCTCGCAGGAGCCGCAGGATACCAGCGCTCCCACTCGAGAAGATCGGCCCAGGTACGGCGTAGACCGCCCGGTTCTGGTCGAGCGCGAAGTTGGCCGTGATGAGTGCCCCGCTCCGCTGGGGTGCTTCGACGACGATCACCCCGAGCGAAAGGCCGCTGATGATCCGGTTGCGGACGGGAAAATTCCCAGCGTGCGGCGGCGTCCCCGGCAGGAACTCCGTCACCAGCGCTCCCTGCTCGGCGATCCGCTGAGCGAGAAGGCGATGTCCCGCTGGATACACGACGTCGATCCCGGTTCCCAAAACGGCGATCGTCCGTCCGCCAGCCTCGAGCGCGGCTTCGTGCGCTGCCCGGTCGATACCGCGGGCGAGCCCGCTCACCACCGTGATGCCAGCCTGGGCGAACTCCGTAGCGAAGGTGCGCGCGACCTGGAGACCGTAGCTCGAGGCCTGTCTCGTGCCGACCAGCGCGACCGCACGCGCGTCGGCCGGTTCGAGCGACCCTTTCACGAAGAGCGCCAGTGGCGGACTGGGGATCTCGCGCAAGAGCGCTGGATAGTCCTCGTCCGGGTAGACGAGAACCCGCGCACCGGCCCGCTCGGCTGCATCGAGGATCCGGTACGGCAGCCCGGCACGGCGCGCCGCGACCAGTCGGGCGAGCGGCCCTTCCGGTAGACCGAGCGCCCGCAACTCGGCTTCCGGTGCGTTCCAGGCATCCAGCACCGAGCCGTAGTGTGCGAGCAGCCGCTCCAGCCGCCGCAGGCTGATTCCTTCGATCGCATGAAACCCGAGCCAGGCGACACGCGCGTCCATCCCGCGCCTCCCGGATGTGTGCGGAATCCTACCAGCCGACTGAACACAGTGTCGATGCCGAGGCCTGTTCGTTGACTGCTACACTGGAGATCGGGAGGCAACCGATGGCCCGCATCATGCTCGTCGAAGACGATGAGACCCTGCAACTGACCATCCGGTACAACCTCGAGCGGGCTGGCCACGAGGTCATCGCCCTCTCCGACGGAGAGGCTGCGCTGCAGCAGTCTCCAGCGCTCCAGCCTGATCTGGTCATCCTGGACGTCATGTTGCCTGGCCTCGACGGGTTCGAAGTCTGCCGCCGCTTGCGGGAACAGAGTACGGTACCGATTTTGATCCTGACCGCTCGTGACGACGAAATCGACCGCGTCCTCGGTCTGGAACTCGGTGCTGACGACTACCTGACCAAACCGTTCTCGATGCGCGAACTGGTGGCGCGCGTCAAGGCGCTGCTCCGCCGGCGCGAGCTGCTCGTCCGCGAGCTGGTGGCTCGCGAGCCTGCTGCTGGCGCCATCGTGACAGTCGGGCCGCTCCGCATCGATCTCTCCCAGCGGCGCGTCTGGCGCGGATCGCACGAGGTAACGCTCAAGCCGCGCGAGTTCGACCTGCTCGTCTATCTGGCCCGGCATCACGAACGCGTCTGTCGTTCCGAGGAAATCCTCCGTGCCGTGTGGGGCTACGAAAGCTACGGTGACCACCGCACGCTGGCGGTGCATGTCCACGGCTTGCGCGAGAAGCTGGAAGACGATCCGCGCCACCCGCGGCTCATCGAAACGGTTCGCGGTGTCGGGTACCGTCTGACGGTGCGGCACCTGCAGGCGACAGCGCCGTGAGCGTCATCGATTTGTTACAGGCAGCGACGTCTCCCGCGTAGACTTCCACCGAGGATCGACGGCGATGTGGACGTTCCTGCTCGCGACTGGACTCGGCATGCTCTTCGGTGCGCTCGTGGTCTGGGCCTGGCAGCGCTGGTCGCTGCACGAGCGGCTGTCCCGGGCGCTCGACCAGCTCCGGCAGGAGCATCCGGCCGTCACCCCGCTCCAGCGTCCGCTCCTCGGTGACGATGCACTGGATGCGGTGTTGAGCCAGCTCGGAGAGGCCCTGCGCCATCTGGAACGCGAGCGCGAGCAGGCGCAGGCTCGGCAGCAGCAACTCGCCGCGCTCTTCGACCACTTGAGCGACGGTGTCGTCCTGATCGATCCCGAAGGGCTGGTGCTCGGGCTCAACCGGGCTGCCCGGAGCCTGCTCGCCGGTGCGCGTGACAGTGCAGTGGGTCGGCCGTATCCCGAGGTCGTCCGTGACTACGAGCTGAACGAGCTCGTCGCCCGAGCGCTCGCTGGTGCGGAAGCACCAGCGGGGCGATTCGTGGAGCTGGGACGTCCGCGCCGCAGCGTCCAGGCGCACGCCTCCGTCCTGCGGGGTGCCGACCGCCCGCTCGTCACGCTCGTCCTGCGCGATATCACCGAACTACGGCGAACGGAGACGATCCGCCGCGATTTCGTCGCCAATGTGTCGCACGACCTGCGCACGCCGCTCGCGGCGCTCCAGGCGCTCGTCGACACCTTGCTCGATGGTGCCCTGGCTGACCGAACGGTCGCTCAGGATTTTTTGCGCCGCATCGCGACCGAGGTCGAGCATCTCACCCGGCTGGTCAACCAGCTTTTGGAGCTGACGAAAGCCGAGAGCGGGCAACTGCAACTCGCCCGCGTTCCCACCGATCTCGCTGCGCTGGCCCGCACCACGCTCGAGCGCTTCCGCCCCCGTGCGGACGCCAAGCATATCATCCTGGAACTCGCGTCGAGTGACGCACTCCCGCCTGTTCCGTGCGATCCTGACCGCATCGTCCAGGTACTCGCCAACCTGCTGGACAACGCCCTCAAGTTCACGCCAGAAGGTGGCCGCGTGCGCGTCGAACTCGCGCACGAGGATGGTTCCGTAGTCGTCCGCGTGCACGATACGGGCCCTGGCATTCCCAGCGACGAGATCGATCGGGTCTTCGAGCGGTTCTTCAAGGGTGACCGGGCGCGCTCGAGTGCGGGGAGCGGGCTCGGCCTGGCGATCGTGAAGCACCTCGTGCAGCTCCACGGTGGCCGTGTCTGGGCCGAGAACGCACCGGAGGGTGGTGCGGTCGTCGGCTTCGCCTTACCCTGCGATTCCGCGTGATCACAACAGTTCCGCAACACACGGTCGCTCGCGGCCTG